>ERZ773180.200-NODE-200-length-40525-cov-4.913763_pt1 | contig 40525 bp, 61 predicted proteins | sample MGYA00511080_ERZ773180 | MGnify/ENA primary metagenome ERZ773180 (study PRJEB29015, sample SAMEA2738175) | human oral metagenome | biome: human oral; feature: human-associated habitat; material: saliva | place: China | collected 2178 ... | reverse complement strand
ATTATCTATGTATATTAATATAATACATTTCATAACTACATTATATAATTATATTGGAATTGCCACTTTTTATTTTAATTTAAAATATGACGACTTTACTGTCATATATGACAAAATGTCATATTATATTTTTATTTTTTATGATTTTAGACTTTGGTATAATATTTGTATATAATAGAGCGATTAATAATTAAAAATATAACATTTTAAATTTATAAGATAATGAGTAAAGTAATTGGAATTGATTTAGGAACAGGTAACAGTTGTGTTGCAGTAATGAATGCAGGTACACCAACAGTAATTGCAAATGCGGAAGGAAAGAGAACTACACCTTCAGTGGTGTTTATTAATGGAGGTGAACGTACAGTAGGTGATGCTGCAAAGCGTAAGTTGGTGATGAACCCTAAGAATACGGTTTCATTTATCAAACGTTTTATAGGTGCAACATTTAATGATCCTAATGTTCAAAAGATGTTGAAGCAGATTTCATATGAAGTTGTAGATGAGAATGGAAATCCTCGTGTAAAGATTACAAGTGAAAATGAAACTAAATTATATTCTCCAGAAGAAATTTCTTCATATATCATCGCATTAATGAAGAAGACTGCGGAGGATTATTATGGTGAGGATGTAAAGCAAGCCGTTATTACGGTACCAGCATGGTTTAATGATACACAGAGACAGGCTACTAAGTTGGCTGGTGAACTTGCAGGTTTGGAAGTTCTTCGTATTATTAATGAGCCAACTGCTGCAATTCTTTCATCTAATATCAAAGTAAATGAGGGTGAAGAAAAAACTGTTGCTGTAGTTGACCTCGGTTGTAGACGTGTTGCATCCGCGCTTGCATAATAAGTAAGTGTAAAATTAAAAGCCCTTTAATTGCGGGAAACTCCTTAGAGCTTTAACTACCGTTTTATAATGGTGACATTATGTTAAACACCAACTTTAATGTGTTGGGTATGGTAAAAAGGTTAAAGATTGGACAATCAAAATAAAATCAAATAATAATTGATTAACGCAGCCAATATGCTTAGAAATAAGTAGAAGGTTCAACGACTACAATTAGTAATCTTAGCATGTAAAGATGAAGATGAAAATTGCACGAATGGGGGCTATGGTATAAAAGCGGAACTTCAGATAAATAATATATGAATACTATAACATATATAGAAAAAGAAGTTTCAAATGAATAGAAAGAGATCTTTGACATATTATCAAATGCTATTGTTAAAATAGAAATAAGTAAAAACACATTTTTACCTTTTACTAAGTGCGAAATAAAACAAATAAAAAGTAAAAATTCTACGGTTTTTTCATATATTCTTTTTGTAGATGACGTACCATTGACTGGCAAATGTAGAAATTACATAATATATTATAAATGTAGATGTGGACGTATAAATTCTAATTTATTATAGAAATATGTACATAAAATGGTATTAAGATGTAAACATTGCGCATAGGATAAAAACTATGGTGAATGTGGTCATAACAACCCAACATATATAGTAGATAAAAAATATAATGATAAAATACGATATAACTATATATATGAAAATGAAAGTGAACATTTTAAAGAGAACTATGATAAGAATCATTTAACTACAGAGGAATTTAATAAATGGTTACCACATTTTTAGTGTATAAATGATATATAGTTAAATCATACGGTAGATACTATTAAATACATACATCATGAAGTATGTAATAATCAATCACACTATACATCAAAGGTTATAATAAATGGTAAAAAACATACATTAAAAAATGTTTCATTAAAATGTAGTATATGTAATAAAATACATAAGGTACACATTAATAATCTTAAATATAAAGATGTTAATAATATAAAATGTCGAGGTTGTGCTTTATGTAATACAACATTTCCTATAAGGTTATATAAAAATACGAATTTAACATACCAATCATCTATAGAAAAAGAATTTTTAGATTTATGTATGTTACATAATATAAAAGTCGTTAATGGATTAAATATACCATATTAGTTTAATGGCAAAAATAAAACATATATTAGTGATTATTATTTGCCAGAATATAATTATATTATAGAATTAAAATCTAATAATGTATATTATAGGATGTAGAAAAAAAGTGGTAAATTAGATGCAAAAAATACAGCAGCTAATAATTATGCAATAGCTAATAATATGAAATTTATTTTTTTATTTGATAATATGATTAAAGATTTTATATATTCATTATTAATACCTAAAGATATAGTCTGAACGAGTTTATTAAACTCCCTTATATGAATTTACAGACATTCATATATTGTCAGGTGAAAGCCTGAGAAATTAGAAGATAAAGAACTTCTAAGATAACAATACATCGAATAATTAAATAATAATATTTAATTGGGCACAACAGATGTATCTGTCTGTACGCTTTCAAAGGATGAAGGTTCTTTGGTAGTTGAAGTTTTGGCATCTTATGGTGATGTTTTTCTTGGTGGACAAAATTTTGATAATGCTATCGTTGAATGGATTATTGAGGAATTTAAGAAGGAACATAAGATTGATTTGAAGAAAGATAAGATGGCATATGCTCGTATTATCACTGCAGCTGAAAAGGCTAAGTGTGAACTTTCTTCAAGTACAACTACAGATATTAATGAACCATATATTACAGCTACTGAGAACGGGCCATTGCACCTTACTATGACCTTAACTCGTGCTAAGTACGATGAGTTAACACAATCTTTGGTAGATAAGGTAGTAGAGTGTACACGTAAGTCATTTGAAAAGGCTGATAAGACAACTTCTGAAGTTGATGAGATCCTTCTTATTGGTGGTATGACACGTTCATTGAATGTACAGGAAGGCTTGACAAAGGCATTTGGTTTACCTCTTGATAAGACATCTAATCCAGATGAAGCTGTTGCACTTGGTGCTGTTACACAGGCAAATATTTTGGCTGGTGGCGATACATCAAATGATATTCTTTTGTTGGATGTTACACCTATTTCACTTGGTCTTGAAACAGAAGGTGAACTTATGACAAAGCTTATTGAAGCAAATACAACCATTCCAACATCAAAGAAGCAAGTATTTACAACTGCTGTAGATAATCAGCCTGGTGTTTATTTGAAGGTTCTCCAGGGTGAACGTCAGTTCTCTAAGGATAATAAAACTATTGGTGCATTTGCATTAGATGGTATTGCTCCAGCTCGTCGCGGTGTTCCTCAAATTGAAGTTACCTTTGATATTGATGCTAATGGTATTTTGAAGGTAAGTGCAAAAGATCTTGGTACTGGTAAGGAACAACATATCACAATCACTTCTCAGAATTCATTGAGTGAAGAGGAAATTAACAAGATTAAGGCAGATGCTGAAAAGTATAAAGCAGAAGATGAGAAGAAGAGAAAAGAAGTTGATGCTTTGAATGCTGCAGAAGGTTATGCATATCAGGTAAGAAATTCAATTGAAGATGCAAATCTTAAGGATAATTTCACTGATGAGCAAAAGACTTCTTTGAATGAGAAAGTAGAAGCTGTACTTAAATCTGTAAAGGATAAGAATCTTAATGAAGCTGAAACTAATAAGAAAGCTTTGGAAGAAGCATTTAATCCTATTATTCAGGAGATCTATAAGAAAGCTGCTCCAGAAGGTGCACAAGGCGGTATGGATCCAAATATGTTCAATGAGATGTTTAAGAATGCTGCAGGTGCTCAACCTACATCAGGAGAAAGTGAAACTTCTAATAATGAAAGTACTGATGATATTCAGGATGCAGACTTTGATGAAGTAAAGTGATAAATAAAATTTTATAAATTTATACTGTAGTTTGTCTTACTTATTAAATTAAGTAAACAAACTACAGTATTTTTCTTATAAATAAGGAGTAACTTTTTTATTTAATAAAATTTAAGAAATTGTATAGAGATGTCTAAAAACTATTATGATATATTAGGAGTAAGTAAAGATGCAGATGAAAGTAAAATTAAATCTGCATATCGTAAGTTATGCTTAAAGTATCATCCTGATAAGTTAGCAAAGAAATCTGAAAAAGAAAAACAAGAAGGAGAAGCTAAATTTAAGGAAATAAATGAAGCATACCAAATATTATCAGATCATGATAAGAAAAAGCAATATGATACATTCGGAACAGTAGATGGTATGAGTTCAGGAATGGGTGGTAATGGTTTTGATAATATGGATGATCTGTTTTCTATGTTTTCTGGTATGCATGGATTTGGTGGAAATAGTGGCTTTAGAAATCGTCAACAACCTCAAATTCAAAAGGGTTCAAGTATTAAGATGAAAATTCCTGTTACTATTGAGGAATTATTTAACGGTTGCACTAAAAAAGTGAAGTACACTATTAGTACTCGTTGCCCTAATTGTCATGGTGTTGGAGGTACCGGTCAACATATGTGTCCATCTTGTCATGGTACTGGGCAAAAAATTAAAACTACTCGTCAAGGATTTGCAGTATATCAAGAAGTTACGACATGCCCACAATGTAATGGTACAGGGTTTGTAGTAGATAATAAATGTATGACATGCGGAGGTAGTGGATTTAGACAAAGTAGTCGTACAGCAGAAGTTACATTTAAATCAGGTATACAGAATGGTGAGTTTGTAATTATTAATAATGCTGGTAATGAATCTAAAGATAAGCGAGGAGCTAATGGTGATTTTATCGCTCAAGCATCATATAATATAGATCCATCTAAATATGAAGTAAGAGGATTAGATGTAGTAGAACATGTTTATATACCATATTATGATTTATTATTAGGTTGTGAATATGATGTAAAAATCCCTAATGGTATTACACGTAAAATTAAATTAGATTCATGTATACATAATAAAAAATTAATTAAATTATATCGTGAAGGATTAAAGCGAGATAATAAAGTAGGAGATTATTATGTAGAAATTAATTATGCATTCCCAGAATCATTAACTGATGAAGAAAGAAAGTGTATAGAAAATATTAAAGTGCAAAAAATAAATGAAAAATATATGTAATTATTTTTTACTATTTAGACATTTTTAATTGTTTTCTTTATAATTAAATAGAATTATGGTTTTAATTACATGGTAAGAAGAGATAAAATTGCCGCTATTAAAAAGGATAAAACTGGTAGAGAATATGTTTCTAATCCTTTATTATTAAAAGAAATTATAGAGGCATAGAAAGTTGGTAGATTAAATGATGCTATCATAGAAATGTTTTCATTAATGGTTGAAAATATTTAGAGAAAAAAATATTATAAAGACCCATAGGATAGAGAAGATTGTTCTGCTGTCGCATTAATGGATTGTGTGATGTATTGGGAGAGATTTGATCCTACTAAATCTAATAATCCTTTTGCATATTTTACATCTGTTATAGTAAATGGAATAGCAAAAGGGTGGAATAAATTACATCCTGAAAATAAAAAAGCAGAAGGTGCACGTTTTATAAGTCTGGATAATAATATACATAATTTGTAAATAAAAATGACTAATCAACCTAATATACATTTAGATAATATTGCATTAAATATAGGTACAGAAATTAAAGATAAAAATTTAAATAATGTTATTATTAATAATGCAAATGAAAGTGATAAACTTATAAAAAATATTGAAAATAGTAATATGCAAAATGATACTTTATTACCTGGTTCATCTGTTAGTATTGAATTAGAAGATAATAATACATTAAAAGAAAATGCAATGGATAATCTTATCCAAGTAGCGGCAAATAAGAAACTTAAGAAAGAAATGGAAAGTAAACTTAATGATAGGATTAAGGAGTATGTAATCAATTCTATTATTGATGCTAATAAACGTGAATTCTATGAGACTAATGGTTATTCACTTGCAGGTAGAGAATTACGTCGTACTATTCGTTCTATTAATACTAAGTGGGAAAAAGGTAAGATTAAAATTACTCCAAAGCAAAAACAAGAAATTATAGATTATTTAAATTTACCATCAAGTGAAGCTTCTGATAAAACAACAAAGGATAATGTAACGAATAAACCTGCGACAGTTTCCGATTTTTTATCAAGCACAAATAAAATTTAAAATGTAAATATAAAGAAACACATTAAACTTTTAAAGCTATGCAAAATTTATTTAGCCTTAAATTTGATGCTATTTATATGCTAACCCTATGTGAAAATAAACTTAGACATAAAGCAATGCAAAAAATGTTTAATCATATAGGGTTAGATTTAACTTCTATTAATATTCATTATGGCTGTAAATTTCCATATAATAATATTATTATGGATGCATTTAATAATAATTCAGAGAAGAGATGTTTTACAAAACCCAATGAATATGATTGTGCAAGAAATCATTATAGTATAATAAAAGAGGCATATGAATTAGGATATAATAATGTTCTTATATTAGAGGATGATATTCAATTTAATAAAGACCTTTCTCTATTAAAGAATACATTAAATAATATACCAGAAGATTATGATATATTACAATTTGGTGCTTTTACTACAGATCCTAATATAAAAGAAATACTTGATAAATCAAATGAAAATATATATTGGTCATTACACCCTAATGTAAAGGTATGGACAACCAGCATGTATGCACTTTCAAGGGTAGGAATGCAATATTATTTGAAATTTATGGATAAGTGGTTTACTGTTGCAGATATGCCATTATATTATGCACCTATTAATAAAGTAAAGGCATATTTAACTACTACTCCAATAGTAATACAAGCAGATAAAAATACAACACCTTCTGATATACGAACACCATTAACAGATACAATCGATTATAATAATGAAAATTTATATGAGACTAATATAGACAAAAAACAATATTTCTCTTATGAAATAATATAAATAAATAACACACAAATATAATAATAAAAATTAATAATTTTTTTACCTATATGTGGGAAGATGATGATGACAGCATAGATCTTGAGAAAGAAATTGATTATCTTGAAGAAATGAATGAAGATTTACAGGATAATTTAGAGCAAGATGACGAACCAGAAGAAGATAATAAAATAAAAAGTATTTTTGATAATGCACGTACTACTAAGTTAACGCAAAAATATTTCGACCAACAACTTAATATAAAATTAGAGTCAAGTAGGGATATTATAGCATTTATATATCATGATGAAAAGATTGCATGTCGTATATTGAAGAAGTTAACTTCTGGTGTTTATATAGTACTTCAACTTTTTGATGATAATACAATACCATCAAAAATGAAAAAGATAAATTTTAAGGAAATAGAAATAATTTAATCATATATGCAATTAAATACAAGGGATAGTTTATTTTGCCAAGGTTGTCCACCTCGTAAATTAAAATTAACAAATAATCCATAGTTTTCAATAGATACTATGAATATTAAAAGTAATAATAGTACTAAAGTTGTAACTATTACAAATAATACACGACAACGTGTTTCTGATACAAAAATGAAAAGTTTATTTTAAAATAATTAAAATATGGGAAAAATAGAAGATACTTTATCAAAATTACAGAATCTATATATTCATGAATTTAAGGAAAGTGAAACTGAACTTATTAAGATATGTAATAATATAATAGATAATGTTTATGACGCTTTAACAAGTAATAAAAAATCTTTTACTTACCAAATAGGATATTATGCAGTAGATTATTCGGATTTAAGACGTTTTACATATCCTTTAAAAGAATTGGGATATTCTGTAAAAATTACTACTGAAGAAATTAGGACTACCTTTTATGATACAGAAAAATTTTATATTTTGAAAGTTACTTTGTAATTATATAAACATTTTTCATATATTTCTTTATAATTTATATAAGATAATTAACAATAATTAACATGGATAAAAATTTACGGAAATTTTTAAAAACTAATAAATGGATTGACCGTCTTAAGAAACTCTTTTATAGAGGACGTCGCCATTATAATTCAACTACTACAGATATAGAACAGGATATTTTAGGTTCTTCTGTACCTTCAATGGAAGCTAAGTCTTTTGAAGATTTTAAGAACAGTAAAATTGGTAATAAGTTGAAAGATACTAATACCCCTTATACGGAGGAAAAGAAAAAAGAAACAAAAACTCAAAAGAAACGGGCAGAACGCCGTAAGGATAAGCAAGAGTTAAAGCAAGTAGTAGAAGCTGAATTGAATGCTGATACCGAAAAGGTAGAAAACATTTCTGAAACTATTGCAACAGAACAAGCTGAAGTTAAAGCAACAAAGAAAGTTAATAAAGCTAATAAGAAGTCTACTACTAAGAAAGCAAAGGAGAAGAAAAGTGAAACTGCTAAAAAGACTTCAACTAAAGCTAAATCTAAAAAATCTTAATTTTTAACATTTGGTCGTTAAACTTTAAATAATTTTAGCTTTATAATTAATAAATAAATGTTTAGCGACTAAATGAATTTTGCCCTATGGTGTAATGGTTTGAGCACAACGGTCTCTAAAACCGTACGAGTTGGTTCGAATCCAACTGGGGCAACAATATACTAAAATTAAATGAATACTTCAGATTGTATTGTTATTAATAAATAATACATAATTAAATAAATTTTATGAGGCAAATTTATATATTTGTTTTATAATTAATAATTAAAAAGTGTTCTTTGATGTATTTGATATAAGGTTGCACTCTAAAAACCATGAGGATGTGTAAAATCAAGATGGTTATTTAGTTCTTTTAGAGATCGTACAAGACAGTTTTTATTAAAATTGAATCAAATAAGTACACTGAACTAAATATTTTAGATTTAAAAGTGAACTCTGATGATTTACTTTTAAGTAAATTCAAGAGATTTCAGAGGGTTCGTGTACAACCCATAAGTTATTAAACTCTTTATAACTTTAAATATTTTATAAATAATTATTTAATTTATGAAACATGTACATATAATAAAAGACATACCAAATATTCCAGGTATTTATAAAATTACAAATAATATAAATGGAAAATGTTATATAGGGTAGTCGTTATATCTTAAGAAAAGAATAAGACGACATTTAACATATAAATCTCATAAAGATAATTTGGCTTTATATAAAGCATTTGATAAGTATGGAGTTGATAAATTTACAATAGAAATTTTAGAAACTATTGATATTGAGAAATGTGATGATATAAAATTTGAATTAGATAAATTAGAAATCTCTTATATAAAGAAGTATGATTCTTATAACAGTGGTTATAATAAAACAATAGGAGGAGATGCTGGGATAACAGGGTATAAGTTTACAGAAGAGTAGAGGAGAAAGGTATCAGAACACTAGAAATTATGCGCACATAATTTTTATAAACCTGTATATTTGAAAAGTATTATTACTGGTAACGTAAAAATGTATATTTCAGAATGTCATGCAGCAGAGGATTTAAAATGTAGTCATTCTCAAATATCCAAAGTTTGTAATCATAAACAATATATAGTTAATAATGAGTGGGTTGGAGGAAGAACAATAGAAGAAGTAAATAACAACTATATATAGTTTCTATAGAAAGGAAATAAAAATGGCGGGTAGTTTACAAGGAAGCTAACTATTAAAGAATATTACCATAAATTGAAGTCTATCAATAATGGCGAGATGCCAACACGATAGTAGATTATTGAAGCACTTAACTTATCCATAAAAACTATTTCAACTTATAATAAAGAGTTATTATAGAATGGACTTTTAGAAAAAGTTAATTATAACAAATATAAATTAATATAAACTATTTTGTGAAAATACTTTATAATATATAAATAAAGATTAAAAATTGCCTTGTAGTATAATGGTTATTACGGCAGACTCTAAATCTGTAGCCTTCTGAGGGCGTCAATCCGGGTTCGAATCCTGGCGAGGCAACAAAATATATTTGTTTTAATTAAAGGATGACAAAGAATTTAATGTTAGAGTTATTAGATGATAATTTGAAAATTTTAAGAACCACGATAAATTTAATACATTCACATAATTTGCAGAATGAACAGGAATATTTAGATTTCTTAGATGAAGTAAATAAGATGAGTGTAACGGATTGAAACCATTAATATATTATAAACTTTAAAAATAATAGGTTGCAGTACAACCGAATTTACGCTTGTGGACTATCCACTTATGGATGACTGATTTATTAGAGATAATAAATGTACTAAAAAGTAATGATAGGTTTAAACAAGAAGTTAATAAAGAACAAAGTGCAAATTTGTTTGAGTTTTAACATACTGTTGATAATTAAAAATTTAATTATATATAAACATAGTTTTAAAATTGTTAGTTTTTGTGTTTGAACAGGCATTAGTTGAGAAACAGGTGTCTGTTTTTTATTTAAAGCTGAAAATTATATAACTATTAGTATATTACAAAAACTTATAGATGAAAGGTGAAGAATATATGAAATTATTAATAACATAAATAAATTATATAGTAACACATAAAAGCAGGTAAAGTTTTATGTTTATGCTCATAAAACTTTATGAATTAATCAGAGATTTAATAATGTTATTAATCAGTTTCTCTGGAAAATATTAAAGTAAAATAAGTTTATTAAGACGATAGAAAAAGAATAATGTTAAGAGCAATTAAAATAAGGTTATATCCGAATAAAACACAAACTGAGCAATTTAATAAATTGCTTGGGTGTTATCGTTTTGTATATAATCAATGTCTTGCTCGTAAAATAAAATCATATAATGAAAATAAAATTTCCGAAAATCTATCTACTTTAGGTAAATTTATACATCATGAATTATTAAAAGATGATAACTATATATGGTTAAGAGAACAAAATACAAGAGTATTAAAACAAGCTCTTATTGATATGTTAAGAGCATATAAAAATTTTTATACTTTACATACAGGTTATCCAAAATTTAAATCTAAAAAAGATAATAAATTAAGTTGTAGATTTGAAATAGGTACAATATCAAGAAAAAATGATTATACCACATATCATTTATCATTAGCTAATATAAAAAATATTAAATTCAAATGTAGTAAAAAATATGCAGAATATTTACAAAAACATAAACTTAATATTAAACATGCAACTTTAACTAAATTACCATGTAATGAATATTATCTATCAATATTAGTAGATGGAAATTTAATGCATAAAGAAATAAAATATACAGATAATGCAATTGGAATAGATTTAGGTATTAAAGATTTTGTAATTACATCAGAAGGTGAAGTTTTTAATAATCTTCATTTTACTAAATCTAAATTAAATAAAATTAAAAGATTACACCGGCAATTATCAAGAAAAGTAAAGGGTTCAAATAATAGAAATAAAATAAAGATAAAATTAGCTAAATTATATAAAAACATAACAGATAAAAAACAGTATTATTTACATTATATTTCTAATACATTAATTAATGAAAACCAAATAATATGTATGGAAGATTTAAATGTAAAAGGAATGTTAAAAAATCATAAGCTTGCATTATCTATACAAGAAATGAATTTTGGAGAATTTCGGAGAATATTAGAATATAAATCTCGCTGGTATAATAGACAGCTTGTATTTGTTGATAGATTTTATCCGTCCAGTAAAACTTGTAATCATTGTGGATATATTAATAAAACCTTAAAATTAAGTGATCGCCAATGGATATGCCCAAATTGTGGTAATATAATTGAACGAGATTATAATGCAGCATTAAATATACTCAACGAAGGGTTAAGAATTCTAAAAGGTTAATTAAAATATATAAGTAGGTTGCAGTACAGCCGAATTTACGCTTGTGGACTATCCAACTATGGATGAACTTGAAATATACTAAAAAGTAGTGATAGGTTGAAACAAGAAATTGAATTATTGAATAATTGAATAAAGTTGTTCATAACTCAATATACTGTTTAATCAGGCATTAGTTGTGAAACAAATGTCTGATTTTTTTAATAAATACGTTATGAAGCATTTGAATGAAGCATATAAGTCAAATATATTATAGGAGTTAAATAGAAAATTTTTAACTTATAATAAATTTATTAAAGATGTAGCAGACGAGGATAAAGCATATACAGATAAGTTATATGATTTTGCTGAACCTTGTATGGATTATGTATAGGAAAAATTTAAAACCCTTAAATATTATAAAGAGCATGATCCACAATATTACAATATAATGTTTAAAATGTATGGAGATGTTAATAATATTGCAGAAGTTCAGAATATCTATGTATCAAATTCAGCAAGGTCTATAAATACTATTCAAGATGATAAAGGTATTAAATATAAAAATTTATGGTCATATTTACAATCCTCATGTTCAGAATTTTTAGAAACCCCTGTAAGTGATTTAGATTTCATTAAGCTTGATTCATATAGAGAATTAACAAAGCCATAGTATAAAAGCGTATATAAATTGTTTATAATATATAATAGAAAATTAAATACTATAATATTTGGTAAAGATACAACTTTACTTGGTGCTATAAAGTTATGTGATGGTATACCATTTAATAAAGATAATATAGATACTGTAGCATTTGAAAAAATGTATAATGATATAGTATATAACAATACAGAAGAGTTACCAAATTATACTACAATAAATAAGTTCTTACATATTTTATATGAACCTGTAAAAGCATTGTATGTATTTCATAAAGCATACTACTTATTTTATACAGAGTCTTTAAATGTAGTAATTACAAAATTTAAAGAATTTTTAAATTCTGATGATTGTGATATATATGTAAGTGTTTTAGAAAATCCTATTATGCATAAATTTAAAAAGAAGTAGTTACAAAGAGTTGAATATAGTACATACTTAAAGGATTATTAGAATTACTTATAGAATATAGTATATCATAGATAGAAATTATTAAAGCTTTATAGATTCTTGTATAAACCTAATAATAAATTAGGTATGTTAATGAAAATTAATACGCAAGTTATAAGATTATAGAATATTTTATATAATGCTATTAATGATATACATAAAGATTTTTCATATGATAAAGGTACTTTAACATAGAATGCAGATATAATTACCAATTTATTAGATACTGTAATAGATAAACGGCATTTTGAACTTATTGCTGATATTTGTGAATTTTACAATAATAATGGGGGATTAAACTTTTAGACTATTATTAAAGAACCAGAAAAATATGAAGATGCTAATAATGCATTATATAAAAATGTTAGGAATGAATTAATTTATATATATGATTGGTTAAGTAAATTTAAAAAACTTGATGCTGTACTTAATATTGAAAATAAAAAAGATATACAGAATGAAGTTTTAGCATTAAAAAATGAATGTGATAAAGTTAAAGAATATTTCAAAATTGATTTAAATTAAAATATAAAAGGGATGAAATTTAAATGTTTCATCCCTTTGCTTTTACTATATATGGTAGTTGTTCACCATAATTTACTTCTTTTTTCGTTATAGGTTTTTTATTAAGCGATGCATATATATCACCAGAACCTAAATTATTTGTTCCTGCTGGTGTTGGATCACCTACACCTATTGTATTATAAGGTGTGCTAAAACCACCTCCATCTATTCCACCAAAATCACACATAATTATAAAGAATTATTTTTTAAATTTAATTGCCTACTTATTGCTCCTTGATACTCTGGAACCTTTGACATGTCTATCATACCATGGTCATTTAAATACCCTGTATTTAAACCTGTTGTAAGGGCCTTTCTTTCTCCTGTATTGTCCCGATACCAAATATCAAAGTAATTATAAGAGAAGGTCCAAGTAAAGGTATTAAATGAGCCCGGACGAGCTGCATAACTAAGGTCAAAATCACTTAATCCTGTTGGAGTTAATTGATTATATGTATATGTTACAGTTTCAAAACCATCATCATCTAATATAGTAACTGATATTGGCGGCATGTATAATTCTTTTAGACCTTCACCAAATTTCAAATATTCTTCAAACTATTGTCTAACCATAAAATATGTTATATAGCTCTATGATAACTTTATGGTTAATGTTAAAGTTTTTTCCATAGATTGATCTAACTATAAACCTCCTCTTTTAGTTAAAGGATAGTTCTAATTTCTTTGATTTACAGTTTGTGTATTAATAGAAGGAAAACTTATCTATGTAATCTAAGAATTAAAGAAATCTTCTAATGTTAAGTATGGTAAGAACATTCTTTTTACATATGGTTTCCATAGTTTATTAACTTCTGGATAAAACGTATTTGGCTGTAACCATATTGCAAATTGCTATGATAAATTATTTAATACCACTTAGTTATTATCTGTAATTACTTTTATTTTTCTATTTATTTTATTTAATTGGTTTATGGATATTTATGCTAAGTTTATATTCACATTGATATAAATCAGTTGTACTGATAAATGTCAGTAAATCAGCTATTTATATAAAAAAGTTCCTTAAAAATAGGCATTTTTTATGTTCTTATATATAAATATTTAGAATACTTAATGTGATAAGTATTTAACACAAAATTAAAATTAACAATTTATATTATGAAGAGAGTTACAAATATTTTTATTAAGGCTTGGAATTTTTATGTAGAGCAGAATACAAAGTTATATAAACCACTTTGGGACAATGGACTTACATGGATTTAAAAACCTGATTAAACACTAAAAAGACTTATTTTAAAACTTGAGACGAAGGATTGTGCAAACGGCACAATTCCTTATGGATGACAGAAAGAAGGTTACTCTAAAAAAGGGTAACTATTTTTTTATTTAATAAATAAACTAATTGAGAAAAAGTCCTTATAATTAATTAATGGCAAAGAAGTATATAATTCGTTCATTTAATCCCGGAAAGAGAGAACATAATAAAGTTAATACGTTACTTAATTTATCTTCTCTTGGAATTAATACAGCAGAAAATATAATATAGTCTTCACAATCATTAGGTGTAACATAGACTGACTATGAATCTGGTGCAATAGATTCATATATGAATGTTGGACCTTATGAATCTCGTTTTAGTAATTATCGTGATATTACTAAAAATCAATCATCTTCTTATGCTTTTTTTGATTTAAGTTATAGAGAAAGACGTGATTACCTTAGATAGTTTGCATAGAGTAATGAAATTTCATTTATATTAGATACTATATCAAATGAAGCCATAGTTAATGATAGTAATGGTTATTTTGCCCATTTAGATATTGATCGTTTAAAGATGAATATCAATAAAGATTATAAAGATGAAAAAACTAAAAATGCTGCAGATGATTTAATAAGGGATTGTTAGATTTCATTTGATACTGTTTATTCATGCTTTGGTTGGGATAAAACTAATGATGCATGGAATTATTTCAGAAAATTCTTAATTGATGGTTATTTAGCTTTTGAAATTATATTTGACTATAATGAAAATAACCAACCTACTTCTATTATATGTTTTAAAGAATTAGATCCTTGTACACTTGAACCTGATATACATATCGTAAATGGCAAAGAAGTTCAAGTATGGTATCAATATAGAGGTGATGCTTCACGTGAACATATTATACCAGATTCTAATATCATTTATATATCATGGACTACTTCTAACTTTTAGTCTAATACTCGTATATCATATTTAGAAGGTTTAACACGTTCTTATAACATGTTAAGACAATTAGAGAACTCTCATCTTATTTGGAATATTTAGAATTCACAAAAAAGAATGAAGATTACAGTTCCTGTTGGTGGTGTATCTGAATCTAAAGCTCGTCAACGTGTATCTGAAATGATTGCAGATTATAATGAAGAGGTTACAATAGATGATACATCAGGAGAAGTAGTTATAAATGGTCAACCTAAATTTTCATGGTAGAAAACATATGTCTTTGCAGATAGAGAAGGTTCTACACCAACAATAGAAGAAATATCTACAGAGGGCTATGATATGAATACTACAGATTCTCTTCAATATTATTGGAGAAAATTTATATTAGAATCTCAAGTACCTGCAAATAGATTTACTCTTAATATATCATCGCCTCCTTCTAATAATATAGCATTAGATGCAAGTATTACCCGTGAAGAATATGCGTTTAATCGATTTATACAAAGAATACAATCTGTATATAAAGAAATATTATTAAAACCTGTTTATATATAGTTATGTCTTAAACACCCAGAATTATCATATGTAGATTATTTAAGACAATGTTTAGGAATTGTATATAATGATGAAAACTTATTTACATTAGCAAAACGACGTGCGATTGTAGAAGCTGGTGCTAATACAGTTCAAACATTATATGGATTATAGGATGCATAGCAAAAACCAGTATTTGCTATTAATTTTTTAATTAAAGAATATTTAGGTTTAACAGATGAAGATATTAAATTAAATAATGCATATAAAGAGCAAGAAGTTATTGCACAAATAAATCTTCAGAAATTAATGAAAAAAAGTTTGAACAAAACAGCTTCATTGCAAAATAATAATGCACCTGCTGGTGGAGGCGGTGATATGGGAGGTTTTGACGCGGGAGGTTTTGGTGACATGGATATGGGATCCGATAATATGGACATGGATATGGGATCCGATGACATGGGTGGTTTTGATACTGGTAGTGATAATATGGACATGGATATGGGATCCGATATGGGTATGGAAACTGGTACAGATGATATGGGTGGTTTCGATACTGGTAGTGAAACACCTGAAGCATAATAAATATAAAAATAACTATTTGCTATTACATTATGTTATATACAGGTTGTGACCCATCACATATAGACGGAACAGAAATTATATTAAATATTGAAGATTCTGTTGAATTACCAGATACCTTTACATGGGAGAAATTAATGCCTCCTGTTAGAGATCAAGGAAATACATAGACATGTGTATGTCAAACATTAACTGGTATTTTAGATTTTTATTATAATGCAAGTAAAGGTATTTCTAATAAATGTAATAACTTCTCTATAGATGAATTATATTCTATGCGTTCTAATAAAGGTTCTGAAGGCATGTCTATTAAAGAAGGAATGCAAATACTTAAAAAACGTGGTTTAAATACTATTAAGATTGATAATTATGCTAAAATAAATTCAAGCTTAATGTTACAAAGATCTTTATTTATGTTTGGTCCTGTTGCAGCAGGTTTCCCATGTTATGATAATGATAGCACTGAATTCTGGCAAGAACGTGGTAGATATTGTGGAGGGCACTGTGTAATGATAGTAGGATACACCCCCACTGGATTTATAATTAGAAATTCATGGGGTGTAACATGGGGAAAAAATGGATATGCAGAAATATCATATCATGATTTTAATGAGAAATGTTTTGAATCATGGACTACTACACTTTAACTAAATAATAAAATTCCACCATATATAAAAATTGATAGGAAAATTAGAAATATAATAATAACTAAAATATTTTCTTTGTTCATAATTTTTTATATAATTAAACTTTTAAATATTGTAAATAAAAAATAAAATTATGTCTACAAATATACAGATAAAAAGTGATAATAATACTTTATATGAAGGTTTAGACCTTACATAGTATACGCCTAAACAAATAATGGATTCTAAAAAATTATATAACTATATAGTAGAATCTGCAGAAGTTGCAAAGTTAGAAGGTAAAGAAATAGGTGAAGTACTTGATGAAGGAATATTCAGCTCACTTGTTGGAATGGCTGCAGGTGCAACGATAGGTCCATCTATAATGAAAGCTGTATGTAAAGTATTAGGAATTGATGAACGCGGTACATTAGGTAGTTTATTAACAAGTAGAGTTGTTTTAGCTGCAATGGGTTCTCAATTAGGATTTCAAGTATAATAAAAACGGGAAATAATTTAAACTTAAAATGAATGAGTTGTTTAAATTATTTCCCTTAAATGTTTTTCATATTTGCCCTTACAAAGATTGAACCACCGTGCAATCACTTATTTACTTCTTATTAAATCATCTTCTTACTTTTTATATAACTTATATTTTAGTTTGTCTACTTTTTAGAAGATTTTTGTAATCTTCTCTACATTTACTGGGCGGTAAATGCCGTGACGAACGTCGAAGAAAACTACAGTATTTTCAGCACTTGTAGTTTTACGACCCTTTACTACATAGGTCTTGGTAATGAGGGAAGGATTTGTTGTACCTGTAGTTGTAATCTCACGACCCTTTGAATTTACGTAAGAGAACTTAATTCTGCTCTTACTGAGCAACTTAGTGAACTCTGCCATTGTTGTTACTGACTTTGTTTCTACTGCAGGTGCAGCACTCAACTGACGCTTAGCCTCTGCATATGCTTCCTTACGATTCAATTTCATTGTCTTTACTAACTTGTTAGCAAGTGAAAAGATTGCACTGTTGTTGTTCTTAATTGTTGCCATAATTCTTAAATTTTATTTGTTGTTTACAATGTTTGTTTCTTAATTACAATGCAAAGATAATGGTAATATTTGAAACAAAAAAATATTTCTCCATATTTTTTCCGTATTTAACTATATTTTGCGAAACAAGTAAATATAGAGAATAATTTTACATTATTAATATATGGCAAATATATCTAAAAAAGAAGTACAAAATCATAATCAAGAATAGAATACTAATAAATTAATCACTGGTAAGAAGTTATCAAGTGCAGGTGCTGTATTTGATCCTATAAAAATGAGATGGTTATATGGTAATACTTCTCAATATGTTAGTACACAATCACAAGTATTTAAAGATGGATATGAAGATCCTACTTATCTTACATTCAGAGTTGAATTTGGTGATTGGGGTGCTTCTGTATTAGATAAAACTACATTTGCAGGTATATCAGAATCTGGTACTATATTAAATGCACTTCATTCTAATTATGATGTATTACCTATGGGCCTTTTAGATTTACATAAGATGCCAGAAAATCTAAATGGTTATAATCATTATAGTTTTAACTTACAACGTTATTATAGTGCGTATAATTATCTATTAAATCGTAATGAAGATACACGAGCATAGTATTTAGATATGTTTGTTACAGGCTTATATGAAATCCAGCATGATACTCCATATATATTTTAGAATATACAGGGTTTAGATACATTATCTTCATTTAATAATCAATCTGGTATGCGTTTAAAAGATGCAACAATTTCTATTGAATGTATTGAAGGTTTAGCAATGAAAATGAAAACCTTAATGGAATTATATAGAAAAGCTGCATGGGATGATGTATGGCAACGTTGGGTTTTACCAGAAAATATGCGTGAATTTAAAATGATAATTTATGTATATGAAAGAAGAATATTCCATACAGGTATGAATATGAATAATCTTCAAGCTACTGGTAATGGTGATTTATATAGTGGAGGTTATCAAAGTTAGTATGATAAAAATTTAACAGATAAAAATACATGGAAGAATTTATTACATGACTTTGGTAATAGTATTAAAGATGCATTTACTACTAATTATGCTACAGGAAATTCTTATAGCAGTTATTCTAATGATATAGATAATGCAAATTACTTATATATGTCAAGAGATGAAATCTTGAATAGAGATATACCTGTATATGCTTTTGAATGCGCACCATGTGAATTTGTGATAGAAAATCATTTTAGTAATACTTATGATGCAGCATTTACTACACCTGAAGAAAAGACTACAATAAAAATCAAAGTTAAGAATGTTAATACTTTTTATCGTAATGGTCTTTTAAATGATGCATTATATGGTAATTTAATGATATATGATTTAATAGATGCATTTGATAGAGAAAATGCTAAATCCGGTTTGACTTCTACAACTGAAAGTGAAACCCTTAATAGTAGAAGAAAACATTATTTAAATAAAAGTATTCTTCTTGAAAATGAAGATATGCATAAATCTGTACTTGGTAGATTTTCATTTGGTTTATCTCGTACTGAAATAGCAGGCAGAGTTATACAATATTGGTCAAGTCAAATGGGATGGGCAGCATAGACTAAAGGAGGAAGTCCATTTGTAGATACTATACAAGCAAGTGCACCAGATGCAAATAAAACCAATACAGAAATATTAAATGCGCTGTAGACTGGTAATTTATCTAATGTACCTGCACATGCAGCCTGGTGGCATGAAGCAACGGTAGTAGGTTAGAATTATTGGAGAAATGGTAAATTTCTTAAGAACTTATGGAAATTAATTACAGCTCGTACTACATAGATTAGAACTTCATTACCTTATGATAATGGAGAATCTGCAGTTTATAATAACTTATTATATTACATAGATTATAATGGTTCACCTGCTCATGATTATTTTACTACTGCTATAGAAAATGCAAGAAGTATACATGATATGGATAGTTTAGTAGATAAAGGAAGAAATTCTACTTTGAGTACGGATAAGAATTTATTAAAACCTGAATATACTAATTATAGTTCAAAATCTACTGAATTACATGATACTTCTGTAGGTATACAAAGTATAGATTCATCTGCACTAACAGGAGGTGATGAATCATGGGCTACAGTGGAATATGATGAGAATGGTAATGTTAAAGGAAATGATTTTAGAGATATTAATCAATATAAAGGTACTAATGTAAGACATAAATCACCATGGACATGGAATGGGATAGATAGTGAAACACTATCTGGTAATACTGTATCAAAAGGTTCTGATAAACCATTTGAAATTAAAACTAAAATATCAGATAAATCTGAATATGTTTCTAAAGCTATACAAAGTACCAATAATATAGGTTAGGAATATGATTTAAATCCTCATAAACCATTTAAAGGTAAATTAAATAGTCCAGAATTAAAAAACCGTATGATTAATACCTCTATTAATGCTGGTAAAATAGATTCTGAATATTTAACAGAACATGACCGGTCATGGGCTACAAATTATGATGATATTAATGAACATGTAGTAATAGATGGTAAAGATATGCCAAATTTATCTAATACTGGTAGAACTATTAAAGATACATCTGCTATGAATATGATGGATAAAGACAGAGAATTACATACTCCGGATATGGCATAGTTAGATAGTACTTCTGCACCACGTGTAAAAGATATGGCATATAATGTAATTAAACCACGAGTATTACCAGAAAGCAAAATAGAAGAAACATTGTTGGACGAACCACGTGTATATAATGCATCTATTCCATATATGGATAATAAACCTCGCACTATTAAAGATACGTCATTGAATACACCAGATATGTCATAGAGAGTTATAGACAATAATATATCTGTAACACCAGAAAACCCACGTAATATTAAAAATGAAATAACTACAGATATACCAAAAGAAAGGTTATTATCTAAACAAAATATTACATAGATTGATAATACATAGAGAACATTCAATAAGGATATATAGAATACTTCAATAGATGGTAGAATTATAAAAGAACATGATATAGAAAATACATCATATATTGAAAGAACTATTAAAAATGAAATTCCTTATAATAAATTTGATGATGAACGAAAACAAGGAGAATTTTAGTTAGTTGAAACTAATTAGAACCTTAGAAATATTCCAAATAGTAGTTTAAATTATGTTGATTAGAAATAGAGAACTATAGCAGATAGTACTTTAGACTATTCATTATAGGATGAGCGTGATGGTTCAGTTAAACAATTTAATGTAGTTGATTAGACACAACGAACTTAGAAATAGAATATCCTTGAAAATGTTAATCAAGAAGAAAGGGAAATTAAAGAACATGTACCATTAAATGTTCCTGATAAACCACGAACTATTAAAAATTCTCAACCCGTTTCGGTTGACCAAACTTAGAGAAATTCAGATATACATAATATCATGGATATGCCATAGAAGGAAAGAGAATTACATGATTATAATTTATTAGGTCCTGAATATAAAGAGAAAACTAAAGTCACTGCGCTTAACCGACAGGAATTAATAAAAACTATTATGCAAACAGTTTCTAAACCATCTGATATGTTTAATCAAATAGATTAGGAAACAAAGGAAATTGAAGATACTACAAGGCAATAGTTATTAGATAGTGGTAAATTACAATAGATTGATGTAAATGATGAAAAATATAAAAATGATAAAAATCTGGAAGCTATTATTTCAGCAAAAGCATTAATAGATGAAAATGGTGAACTTAAAGAACATTTACATACTACTATAAGTAAATTACAAAGTGAATTAAAACAATAGACATTAAATCAAGTACGAATAATTGAACCCGTTCCTATGAATAAGTTAGATAATACAGAAAGAGAACAAGGTGATAATATTATTATACCAGTTGAATAGGTAGAAAGAATAAAATAGAATGCTATATTAGCTGGTATTCCGGAGCAAGAAGTTCGTAAGATGTCATATAAAGGTTTAATTACATTAGATGAAAGTTTAAGAAATGCACTGGATGATACTGTACTTATTACTACTACTATAGAAAAAAGTAAAAGAAATTCAGCAACAGAAATCACCAATGATGAAAGGGATAATGTAGAAAGAGTGAGAATAGTAGATAATAAAGCAAGACCACGTTTAGGTCATAAAATAGAAAAAGAGAGTGATAATTAAAAAATCACTCTCTTTCCTTTTACTAAACTTCTATTGTATCCGTTAACTAATATTCTTTATCAGCTTTATTATTATTTGTCATATAATTAGTTAAATTAAAACGGGTAGTCGATGTAGTTATAATATTAGAGCCTCCATTTAATGCTTGTACAGCTGACCACCACGAACTCTATTTTACAGAGTCTGTGCCAATATGATAATGTCTTGAAGTAGTACCTGTATCATCTACTGAGGTTTCTATATAACAACTTAAACCATTATCATACATTATTTTAAGAATATCACCATTTATTAATAAATGTTTTTTAAGTAAATCATCAAATGATATTCCTGTACCATTTATAATATCGATAGCTTCTCCATATAGATGTCTTGAATTATTAGATTCAAAATACATTACATTACCCAATGCATCTATACATTTATAACCATTTAATGTATGTATATAGGCATTTCCATTTACACGTTTATTATCTTTATCTGCAGCATAACGGCGTGCACCTACAAGTCGTACTCCATTAGTCCCAACTTGTTTTTCAATTAAATGATATAATTCTTTTAAATAATCTTTAACTCCTGTTAATGGTACAGTTCCTTGTACTTTATCCTGCTAATCAACCTTATCTTTTTCTGTAGTTTTTGCACTTTCTTTTTTTGGTGATTGAGGATTTGAAATACCAACTTGTTTCGAATCTACATGTGTTCCAGTAGATACATTAATATCTAAAATATCCTTTTCAGTTGTTGTCACATTAATATAACCAGGCCTTGGCCATTCTCTACGAGTTAATATTAATTCGGTAGTCCATGCTGTCATACCATTAGTTACTTGAGCATTATATCTCCAGGTAATACCAGAAATAATAAACCAACCAGATAGATTTGTAAATACACATGCATTTAATAATCTGGCTTGCCTTAATTTAGGTGATTCTGCAGGTTTATTTGTTTGTGGATCTATTTTCTCTGTACCCATTAAAGTAGTTAGTTTATTATTATCTATGAATAACGTTGGGATTTTTTCACCGCGCATAATAGTAAAGTTCGCGCCATTTAATACTACTTTAACTAATTTCTTTTGTAACTATAAATTATTAATTCTATTATGTTCATATGCTACATCAAAGAATTTATTAACATTACCTGATGCCATTTCATTAGAACCCGTTTCAGTAATTAATTCTCCATCAGAATCGGCTTGCATATCAGTAGTAACACCACCATATACCTTTGCAGACTAATCTACATAAGACCCATTATCAGCTTGATTATAAGATTCATTCTAACCAGGACCAATCATAATATAAAAACCTCCATTAGGATACTTATCTTTATTATATGGTATTGAAAATTTAACAGATACTTGATTACTTGACGGATCTATAACTTGATTATCTACCGTATAATCTATAGTAGTAGTAACACCAATCTCTCTTGATATACTTGCAGCCTAATTTATTTCTTTAAATGATTCAGCATAATAGGCAGTACCTGCTTCATTATCAGTTGGAATATTATTAATTAATTTAATTTGAGGTGTTGGATTTTTACGTTTCTCTGAATTTGAATCATCTATATTAGCGCCGTCTACACCCTTTGTTGCATTAAACATACTATTAAATATGGTTACATCAAAGGTTTCATCCATACCTTTTTCTCCTAACATTTTATTAACATTAATAAATGAAAGACCATAACGTGGATCTATCCATGAATCATAAAACGAATCAAAATTCTTCCATGCATGTTGTGTAACATACTATATATAATTCATAAGATTAGATTGTGGTGCATTCTACATCTATTGAGCAGCTTCTCCACCTTCTGTTGTACAATACCACATCTATGCATCGTCTGTATTTTCATCATCACAGAAGAAAAAACCTAAACCTGTTTTAGATGCTGCATCTATAACGGCATCTCTACTTGTTCCAGAAAATGCAAATGACATATTAGAATTATAAAGATTTGGTATGTATAATTCTCCTGTAATATCAAAAGTATAAGGCTAATTAATATTATTCTATGCAATATCAGTATGATGTACCTAAGTAATAAGGAAATCACATCTTAAAGATTTTATCATACCATGGCCAGGTGCACAGAATACTGCCATTTTATCACCTTCTTTAATAGTATCATTCTTTAATAAATGGTTATTAGCACTTTTTATAGTAAGTCTACATACAGGAATAAATCCAATAGTTTCTATTTCAAATGACATTATTTCAGATGATGCTACATAATAATCATTAATTCGTATAATAGGAAATGACTAACCAGCAGCCTTTTTAAAATCAGTATGTCGATAACCACGAGGATTAGAGCTTTCTTGCATTTCTATATCATGCCCTCCAACATCACCTGAATTATTAGAAAGAGTTTCAGATCCTGCAAAAGTTTCAGTATCTTCAGTATTAACTGTTACATCTTCGGTTACATTGTCTGTTTCAATATCTACATTACTATTATCATCACCTGGTCCACCATATTTTTTATTTTTAGATTTACTATTTACTGTCTTTTTCTTTTCACCTGTAGCACTAACCTTTTTATCTTTATCACTATAATTTTCAACAGTATTATCTTTTTCTTTTACATGCTATTTTGTAGATGGATCTATACGAGTATTCTAACCATTTAATGGTAATGATAATTCATCTAATTTAATAGTAGGTTCAGAATACTTATATATACGAGTATGTTTTATATTATTTTTCTTATCAGATGCTGTTATACGAGAATATATATTAGAATTAGATTTAGCTAAAACTGATGGTGCACTTGTAGTAACAGTTGGACCAGTAAAATTGAATGTACCTCCTATACCTCCAAACATACCTCCACCAAATCCTCCAGCACCATAATCAGAACTATCTGGACTTAAAGCTATATTACGGCCAGCACCTAATGAAATATTATTTAAATCCATTTCAGGACCAGTATCAGGACCATAAAATATAGAAAGTTCTTCTTGTCTTCTCTATCTGTGAGCTGATGCATATCTCGCATTAATTGCAATATTTGACCACATTGCAGTGACAGCAGATCTATTTCCAAAATTATTACTTACTAAATTACCTAATGCAGGCGGTACAGAGCCATGGCCATAAGCAACCAGATATAAAGCATCAAACATCTACTATGTCATAGGTGGATGCCAATACTTTAAAACATTGTTCTTAAAATAATTATGATCTTGCCTAAAAAATTGACATATCTAAGCATCAGAATAAAATCTTCCTGCTACTAAATCCCTTGCATGATGTCCGATACCCACTGTTGGATAACCTTCACCTGGTATTACGTATGCAACATTTTTAACTCCTTCTTTAAACTTTAGATAATTAAATATTTTTAAACTTAAATTAGGCATCCTATTATTTTATAATTTACTATATTTATGAAAATAAAAAGGCATAAATGGTTTCGAGTTCCATTTATGCTTAATTAATTATATGGTAATTTAATAGTTCATATGTAAGTAGGTTCCGGAACTACATGCTTTACTCAGTATGATTATTACTAAATATCCATAAATTAACTTAATTATTTATAAAATAAATAGTATTTTATTTAATTCTATTATAAATAATATATATGATTGAGAAATTATATTAAATCATTATAAATTTAGTAAAGTAAAAAGTAATAATTTATGATTTTAGTAGAAAGACATATAATTAGTTGTGATTCATTAGAATATAATGAGTTAGATAATTTATGCTTTTTATCTAAAAACTTATATAATACAACACTCTATAGAATTAGACAGCATTACTTTAATACTGGAAAATACCTAAATAAATTCCAATTAATAAATGAATTAACAAAAGAAAAATAGGTAGATTACATTGCATTACCACGTAAAGTTTCATAGTAGGTAATATATCAAGTAGATAAAAATATGTAGTCATTTTTTAAGTTATTAAAACTTAAAAATACTGGTAAGTATTCAAATAGAGTTTCTTTACCATATTATAAAGAAAAAGATGGAAGAAATTTATTAATTTTTACAAATCAAGCTATATCTAAAAAACAATTAGAAACAAATAAAATTATTAAATTCAGTAAAAATATACAAACATTTATTCATACAAAACAAGAATTTATATAGTAGGTTAGAGTTGTACCACATGGGCATGACTACATAGCAGTTGAAGTACTTTATAATAAACCGGAACCGTTATTGAAAATTGATAATAAACGTTATATGTCTATTGATTTAGGTATTAATAATTTATGTACTATTGGTACTAATTGTAATGATGTAAAAGAGAATGTAATAATAAATGGTAAACCTGTTAAATCAATAAATCAATATTATAATAAAAAATATGCAGAATATAAATCTATTTAGAGCAAATCTAAAGGTAAAACTGCATATACAAATAAATTAAGAGTATTAAGAATAAAAAGAGAAAATAAATTAAATGATTATTTACATAAAACAAGTCGATACATTGTTAATCATTTAGTTTCCAACAATATTAACACTTTAATTATAGGTTATAATAAGGAGTGGAAACAAGAAACAAATATTGGTAAAGTAAATAATCAAAAATTTGTTCAAATTTCGTATTTTAAACTTGTAAATCAGTTACAATATAAATGTAAATTGGAAGGAATAAATGTAATTATATAGGAGGAAAGTTACACAAGTAAATCCAGTTTCCTTGATAATGACTTTATACCCACATTTAAATCAAGTACTGAATTAAATTATAAATTCAGTGGTCAACGTGTGGCTAGAGGTTTATACAAGAGCTCAAGTGGTAGAATAATAAATGCGGATTTGAACGGTAGTTTAAACATATTAAAGAAAGCAGTTCCAAATGCATTTGATAAATGCTATGGAATAGAGGCGTGTAGTACGCCACGAGTTGTAACACTCTAAAATTAAAAATAACAAAATACTATATTTTTAATAACTATGATTAGTATTAAATTATCCATAAATTATCTTACATATTTATAAAATAAATAATTAAACAATTATGTTTTAAAGTAAATGAGTAAATTAGTTAAACAACTTATTGAACAATATATATCAAGTACAGAGCAAATGGATGAAGTTATGAAGAAAATTGCATCATCTACTAAAAAATATGAGAAAGAAAAAGATTCACGTAATCAATTTATTTCAAATGTTCTTGGTAAGGTAGTATATAATAAACTTGTTAAAAATGGTAGTATGGGAACATTTGCACCTATACCTTTATCTGCATTACGATTAAGTATGTCAGATTTCCAAAAAATCTGTAGTATTAATAAGAAGAATATAACTAATGATGATATAAGTACTATAGCTAATTTAGTAAATGCTTCATATAAAAGGAATTTATTTGTATTCAGGGGAGAAAACCTTGAAACTGATATAGTATTACAAACTATGGATAGTGTAATAGATTTCTTTAATATATTAATTAGGTCATTCCTTAAAATTACTAAAACCCCTATTAAAGATATAAATAAGTTCGATGTAAAACCAATAGTGCAGAAACTTAAAAAGTACTTAGATTAAAAAAATAAAGGAAATTACTATAATTGTAATTTCCTTTTCATATTTTATTCATATTTTGTAACTAACTCTAAATAACCAACTAATGCATTCCACTGGTCCACTTGTTGTTTATTCATATATATACAATGCTTAAGGTATTTTCTTTTACTTAGATTAACTAATAGAATTTTAAATATTTTACTGTATAATTTATTACTTTCAACAAATTGACGAGTAATAGCATCTGGTATATAAGTAGTAGTCATATCAAAAGAATGACCATATATAGGTGGGTCTAATGCATCGATGTTTACATTTTTTGAAACTGTATTAGTAACAGATTCAGAATTTATTATATACATATTAAATAAATTACATACTGTCTTTACATATTTAGGTGCAACATATTCCATATAATTTATGGACTTTAAGAATTTTAAAAAATCACATAATACAAATTCATATGATGTACGTTCAACTTCAATATGTGTTTTATCTTGGTTATTTAAAACATCTTGATATGTATAATTGTTCCATCTATATATATAACCTTCTGGTTTATTATTAACTGCTAAAATACTATTATTTTTTAATAATAAATTCCTACTTATATTAATCAGTTCTTCAGATGATGTTATATTATCTATAGCATTAATCTTTTTTCTTTTAAGATATGTTTTTATAAAAATATTATACGAGTTATTACTAATATTGAGTTCACTAATAATTTCTTTAATAGATTGCATTTTACTTTTATATAAAATCCTATCTATTATATATGTAGGTTTATCTATATTATATGTAGTAGATAATGGTTTATTATTAGGTATATAAAACATATAAAATTTATATCCTATATGGTTATTAAACCATTCTGAATTTTTATACATAATATATGTCCAATCTAATATAAATTGGTTCCACATACTATTAATTATTAAATCTACTCTACTAATTTCTTTATTATTACCCTTATAAAATCTTAATTTATCTTTTCCTTCTATAGTAAAGTACATATAGTGACTATCTATTTTTTCTTCTATTGTACAATTACTTAAAAATTTATTAATATAGTATATTGATTTATCTGCCAGTGCAGATATATTTTTTATTGACATATTTTAATTTTAAATTTCTTTTAAAATAATTCATTTGAAACCGTATCTTCTTCAGTATCTTCATCATCTTTATTTTGATATAATTCACTTGTTACATCATCTTCATGACTATATATACTTTCAAATTCTTCTGGAGAATAATTAGATTTATAATCTACATCTGTACCTATACTTAATTCACATGTACTTTCAAATGTATTATTTGTAGGCCATAATTTAATAATTGTGAAATAAACATCATTTATTTTAATATCACCATAACGTTTTACATATGTTTCATAGTCACCATTCTGCATATCAGTATTTAATTCATATAGATAACGAATAATACCTGATATAGATTGACCAGCTTCATTAATGTATACAATATGATAATATGGCATTTTACCATATACATCTTTTTGTTCACGCTTCCAATCTTTAAATAAGAATTTGTGTGAAGAACATTCTTTCCATTCTTGGATATATTCAGTATTAATACTATGATCATGTGTAATAATGATGGCATCACGTTTACCATCACTATATTTTTTAAATTCTACTCGTACACCAGCTGAATATAATGCATTACCTGAATACACTGTATCATATGATGAAGTGCGAGTTAATTTACATTTTTTATTTTTAATAGCTTTTTTAATATCTGCTATTATATTTGCACTATATAATCTCATTGCTTTATTTCTTTTTATTTTCTATAGTAAATTGTTGTTTTATTCTATCATTAGTAGTTTGATTAATTAATGTAGTCATTTTATCATTTAATATATCTGGAATAAACTCTTGCATTTCCTCAAAATCTTTATGACTAATATTATAATGTTCACAATATTGATTTATTTCATCTTTTGTATATAATTGTTTTTCCTGTTTTTTAGTAGTTGTTGATTTCGCTCCTTTAGTATATACAAAAGATGGAACTCTACCACCTCCAAAAGTATGAAGTCCAAATATTCTCCATGCCTTAACAGTATTACTTCCTTTCATACCCATTGTATTAAATATTTGAGCATGTGCAGGAAATTGTATCGCAAATATACGATTAATCATAAAACTATTTCGTTCTAATATAATATCACTCAATTTATCAAAACCCTGAACATCTGTAAACATTAATTTTATAATATCATATGGACCAGGCATTTTAGCTTTGGTCGATATATTACTTTCAGTTTTCTTAGCCATATATAATAAGATACGGAAATCCAATTTATAATTATAACTGAATTTCCGTGTAAAGTTTAAATAAATGCTAATATAATTTTAAGTAATTACATTATATTCATTATTCAAATATCTATGTTTATTCTCAAGCATTGCAATTTGAGTGTTCATATTTTGAATAGAATAAAATAATTGATGTATTCTTGTAGTTTTAATAATATTTTTACGAATACTTTTAATTCTATTACCATAACCAGGTCCAGCATATCGATATTTAGATGAACCTTCAATATTAAAATTAGATGCAATTAATTGTTCTGGTGTACGAGTTATAATATATTTAGTTTGCATTAACTTAATATATTCATCTACTGCATGATTAGTATTTATAAATCCGTTGCCTTTCATACCAAAACATGAATTACCCTTCATATTATCACCAAAGTGACTTTCTAAATGGGCTTGGCTCAGAAGTAAAGAAATATCAAATCTTTTATCAATACATTTATTCACAATGTATGTTGCCGACATTTTATTTTTCTTTGCATTCTTAGTAATATAAGAATGAACTTCTGAAATTAAAGAATGCTTCATTTTCTTAACTGAATCTCTATAAGAAATAATCTTATAAGCATAATGAACATTCTTTTGTTGTGCTGTAATACTTACAGCTGATTTAGATTGCACTGTCTTTGTTTTGAGCTTCACAACAGGTTGACCTGGATTATTAGTCTTTGCTGCAAAGGCAGTCGTTGTACTTAAATTAAGTGTTGCTACACTTAGGATCATGACTGCTACAATAGAAACCGTAAAAACCCTATTTACACTGTGTATTCTACAGGCCTTACTAGTTTTCTTGAATTTTCTAATTAGCTTCATTATTTGAAAAATTATTTTTAAATATACAATTGGTTTATATTATTACTTCATAGTAAACTATTAGCTTACTTACAAGCATAAAAATAAACCACAACGTATTGGTTTGAATTTATATATAATTAATTATATAGTAAAAACTGCCAAAAGTCTATATAAAATAAATATATGAAGAATTAATGAATTATCTTTATATGAAACACCGTTATTTTACTATTATTATTGTAATATTTTTAATTATATGTAGTGGTATAGGAATATATTATATTACATCGAATAATAAAAGTGAATATAATAAAGAAACACATTATGGTTACAGCCTAAAACCTAAAGCAATAACTAAAGTACAAAAAGATACTTTTACTTTAGCATAGACTGATTCTATGATTACATTTGATAAACTTCCTCCTCTTGATAAATGGAAAGAAACAACTATAAAAGATGAGGATAATAATTCATATTATATTTATTCTACCATTTTTGATAAAAATACAAGTACCCAGTACTCACTCAAAAAATTGCCTCAAAAATCACTCATAATTGTCCAAAAACGCAAATTTTTGCAGTGATTTATAGCCTTTTTAAGGCAAAAATACTAAAATTTTAAGCTCATTTTAAAAACATATACAATATGGCACAAAGAAGTTCAAACGATATATTAGATGATATTCTAACTACATTAAGTATTGTTATACAAGAATAGAGAACATTCCAAAATAAAATATTAAATGAAGTTAAAAATATTAAAACCAAACAACGCAATAATTCTAATCAAAGTTAGAATAATACTGCTGTACCCAGTACAACTGAACTTCTAATGGGCACTTCAAAATTACAAAATAGTACATAGTAGAATAGTTAGAGTAATAAAAATATATCAAACTTAAATGATATAATAAACAGTATTAATAATTTAAATAAAATAGATAATAAAAAATTAGAACGGGTTAATATAGCATTAGGTAAAATAATAAAAACCACTAATAATATATCTATTACTAAAGAGTAGGCAAGCGGTTTATCTTCTGTTAGTAATTTCTTACGGTCTTTATCTGGTATTGATTTCCTTACTACTCGATCATATATTTTTATACGAAGTGGTATATTAAATCATTTATCTAAACAACTTATTAATCTTGCTAAATCTATATAGTTAACTGGTCAATAGGCATAGAATTAGAGATATGTAAAGGATTTCATTAAAAACATGAGTTTATTAATGAATGTAATAAAAGAAATACCTGATAAACTATCAAGTGGGATTTCTAAAAAATCAGCACAAAGAATATCAGATTTCTTTTCTATATTGATTAATAATTTACCAAATGATAAAGATGCTGTTCAAAAAGGAAAAACCCTTGTTTTACTATCAGATGCCATATCTAAAATGAATGTTAGTGCGATGATAGGTTTAGCAATGGGATCTGTTTTCATTGGTAAACGTACGGGTAAAGCTATATATGAATTTGTTAATTAGTTATTAAAAATAACTGAAAAACATAGTGATAAAGATATAAAAGCACTTGGTATATTCTTTAAAGAATTAAGTAATACTGTATTAAAGATAACTGCTTCTATCGCGGCATTATCATTAATAGTAACATTATTCCCTACTGAAACCATAATAAAATCTATGGGCATTATAGGTGTTATTACATTGGGTATGGTAGGTATAGCGACATTATTATCTATACATAAAGGTCATTTAACTGAAGGTATAAAAGGCATTGAAACCATTAGTAAATCTGTATTATTAATGACAGTTGCAATAGGTTCAATGGCATTAATAACCAAATTAGCAGATAAACAAACATTAATAGTTAGTGTTGGAATTATATTATTAGTAACGACGGTGATGACAGGTATTGCTTTGTTATTATCTACTAATAAAAAAACATTAGAACAAGGTATTGATGGTATTAAAACTATCGCAACTTCAGTCTTATTAATAACGGCTGCAATAGGTTTAATTACATTAATAGTTGCAAATACAGATGTTAATAATATATTAACAGGTTTAGGTATTGTTGTTGGTACTGTTACTGTAATGGTAGGATTAACCGTATTATTAAGTAAGATAGATAAAGATAATATGGAATAGGCACGTAATACTATGTATGCGTTAACTGCCATATTAACAGTGGTATCATTAGTATCACTATTAGTTTTTCCTAAAATTGCAGATAATGCAGAAGATATACTTAAAGGTTCATTAGTTGTTGGTGGTATAATATTAGGTATGGTTGCTATAACCTATGCTATATCTAAAATAGACGAGAAATCTTTACATAATACAAATATGACTATGATAGCATTAACTGGAATTTTGGTTATAGTTGCATTAACAGCATAGTATATACTTGCACCCCTTGGTGATCAATGGGAACCAGCTGCAAAAGGGGCTGTAGTTGTTTTAGGTATTATAGGCTTAATGGGTCTTATTACATTCGGTTTATCTAAAATAGAAGATAATGATTTAAAACATGCAACTATTACCATGGCTGCATTAACTATTATGTTAGTTATAATATCATTAACAACTGATAAATTATTAATACCTATAGGTAAGTAGTGGGAATTAGCAGCCAAAGGTGGAGCAGTAGTTTTAAGTATTATTAGTATAATGTCATTAGTTGTACTTGGATTATCTAAAATAAAGAAAGATAATTTAAGAGAAGGTGTAATTGCACTCGCCGCTATTACCATAATATTTGGGGGTATTACTCTTATAACTGATAAGTATTTAATTCCAATAGGAAAACAATGGGTTAATGCAGCAAAAGGTGGAACGGTGATTCTTGGTATTATTGCAGGTATGGGCGCAATTATAGTTGCAGTTAATCGTTATCTAAAAGAAAATAATATTCGTAAATCTATTATTTCTCTTGGTGTTATGACTGCATTATTAGCGGCAGTTTCTATCATTACTCAAAAATATCTTATACCTATAGGTAAAAAAGGAAAAGATGCATTAAAAGGTGGTGTATTAGTAGAAGGTATTATTGCTGGTATGTCACTTATTGTTATAGGTGTATCTAAATTAATGTCTAAAACAAGTACATCAGAACTAATTAAAGGTGGATTAGTAATTGCAGGTATTGGAGGTTTATTATGGATTTTAACAAAAGCATTAACACCATATATTAAATTATCTATATTAGCAGCTAATAATAAAATGAATATACTTGTAGGAGGTTTAATGATTGCAGGTATATTAACCGCATGGGGATTATTAATGGTAGGAGTAGGAGCATTAGTTTCTAACCCAGTTGTTCCAGTTGTTATGGCAGTAGGTGGTGCAACTATTGCAGGTATTTCATTAATTATATAGGGGGTTACTAAAGCATTAACACCATATGTAGCACTCTCTAAATTATTAGTAAAAGAAAAACAATATGTTATATAGGGTGGTAAATTAGTTACAAAAGTATTAAGTGAATTCAAAGATATAATTGTTGGTGTTGGTGCATTAACATCATTTAAAGATGGATTTAATATGGCTATTGGTACAGCAGCTATAGCAGATATTAGTTTAGTCATGGTAGGATTAAGTAAAGGACTTATGCCATTTATTAATATTATGAATATGATCCATAAGTATAATATTACTACTTCTACTGTTAAACAATTCAAAGATATAATAATTGGTCAACGAACTGGTTTATATGAAACATTAAAAGAAGTTATTGATAAATTAAATGAAGTTGGAATTTTATCATTAATGAAGGCTAAATTTATAGCTGGTGGTTTAAAACCTATTTTCGATACAATTGGAAAATTCTTTGAAATTATTAAGAATGCATGTAATATGAATTATGTATCTGAGTGGGATAAAGACGGTAAACCTATTGCATATAAGAGTATAACTATGCCTATGTTAAAATAGGCAGCTGGTGTTATATCAAAAGCATTTGAATAGTTTTTAGTGTCATTAGCAGTCGGCGTATAGGCATTATCTAAAACTTCAATGGTGACATTATATTGGTTATCAAAGAGTATAAGTCCTGTAATGAATTCAGTTGCAACCTTTACAGATGCTATATTAAAAGTTATATCTGCCACTATTCCATGTGAATGGGATAAAGATGGTAAACCTATTAAATTTAGATAGTTCCAACCTGCAGAATTTTAGAGAGCTGCAATAGTTATAACAGATGCATTCGCTACATTCCTTGAAACTATGACTCCACGTTTACAAGGTATTAGTAAAATTGCGGGTATGGTAGTTTTACAACTTAGAGCTGGTATTGGACCAGTTATGAGTTCTGTTGCTACTTATACTGATGCTATTCTTAAATTAATAAATGGGCAATAGATTACATATACAGATGAAAGAACAGGAAAAGAAGTAACAAAATGGATTCCATTTGATCCTGCTAAATTTAAGAAGGGCGCTAATGATATAGCAGATTGTTTCTTTAATTTCATTGATACAATGTATAATAGATTTAAAGCATAGAATTATACAGAACATAATTATAATGTAGAAACACATTGGTTTAAGAAAGATACTATAACAGATAATGCTAAATAGAAGAACCATATTACTGACCTTATATCTGGTATGCAAGGTATTGAATAGATTATTTCACAAGTAGATAACTATTTGAATTTGATTGCAAAAGTAGGGGAGAAATCTGCTAAAATCAATATACGAAAGGTATCTGATGTTATTGCATAGTCATATACAAATTTTGTTAGCATTATTCTTAATAGATTTGGTAATCAATCATCATATAAGGCAATAGAATAGGCTATAACTTCAGTTAATGCATCATATAAAATAATTAAATAGTTTACTTCTATATTTGATAAATTATCTGATATGTATAAAGATGATGCAGAAAATGCAAGTAAAGGTGTTACATCTATTAAGAAGATAATTAATGAGTTTATTAATGCTAAATATCTAAAGAGCCTTACATATCTACATAATGTATTAGTTAATCATGTTCAACCTGCAATATATGATTTAGCTAAAATTACAGATGGATTTGCAAATTTAAGAGTTAATGGTTAGAATGTAAATGCAGCCAGAGCTTATAGAAATGCCAAATATATCAGTGATGCTTTAATAACTATTACAAGTGCAATTAAAGAATATAAGGCTGTTTCTAATGGTAAATTAACATTTGAAAATATTACACATTTAACTGGTGTAGTTAAAACTTCAATGTATAATGTATCTAAATCTTATAATCATTTCTATAATTCATTTAGAAAAGTAGATAAAAAGATTGTTAATGAGTTATCTGTATATAGTCATACTGTATTAAATACCGCAAAGGTTACAGATTCATTTACAGTTGCCATTAAGAAATTAGATAAGGCTTTAATTACAAAGGAATAGGAGAGAAATAAAGTATTTACAAAGTTAAAATAGAATATTGGTTCTATCGCTGATGAAATTAATAAAGTAAATGCTTCATTACGTGAGAATTAGAAATTGTAGTTAGAATCATATAAGATGGTTCAGAAATCGGTAATAGCATCAACTCAACAATAGTATAATTCTTCTGAACCTTCTATATTAAGTGGTAATAATAAAACCACACATAATAACCAATTAAGGAATACATTAGCAGGTAATGTATTAGGTGATAATAGAAGTGTACATTCACCACAATCTATTGAAGATGTAGCAGAGAGATTAGCACTTTCAGTTACTAATGCTTTTGAATCATTCCTTAATAAGAATATAGAAATACAAGTTATGTATCAAGGTTAGAGTAATGCAAATTATGGTAAAATAAAAATGAGACATTAAAATATGTAAAAAGGAAGAAATAAAGTTTAATTATTTCTTCCTTTTATGTTTATACAAACATCATATATTTTATTCTTATTGGTACATTATTAGGATTATATACTAATACACTGGTTGGATAGTTACGTGGTTTTTCTTGTACATTATCAGGTTTTCCAATAGCTGCATAAAAATCACCAATACTTGTCCATAAATTATTATCATTTACAAACTACATATATTGCATCATACCTATTATCTCATTTACATCAATATATAAGCTTAATCCCATATAATCAGTATCTGGTGTTATATGACATATTTCTTTATCATCATTACTAAATAATGTACGATTTGTTAATACTCCATATAAATTTTTAGTATAATGCTTTTCTGTATTATCTTCATTATCAACAGGTTTATAATAAGTAATTAAATCACTAATATGATGTACCTTTAATGCATTATATGTAAATGGTATAGTTGAATTACTACCTTGTATAGTAGTTGGTTCATTCTATGGATAATCTGGTACTATTAATATTCCTCTAACTGCACCATTAGGGTATTTCATTAATGGAATACGTTTAGTTTTTTCTTCAGTTAAATCAGTAAACTTATTATATAGATTAGTTAATAAATCTTGATTATTTTTTAATTCTCCTATAATATTTTTAATAATTTTAAGATTTGATAAATCATACTTATTCCATAATGCAGAATTATTAATATATATGGTACTCAATAACTATGGATAAAATTTAGTATCTCTAATTTCATTTGTATCTTCTGTAAACCCTTCATCCATATCATAATTTACAGCATGTACCCACTTATCGTAATCTTGTATAGCAGCTTGATGATATTTACATAACCATGTATATAATGGGCATTCTACTTTATATGTATCTTCATTATATGTCTATGTTAATTCTATAGGGTGTTGTTTCTTTATTAAATCATATATAGTTTCTTTTATATTAGATGGTATAATACTATATGGAGAATTTGGATATTCATTACTCTATAGAATAGGTTTAATTTGTACATTCATTACATAATAAAATAATCCAGCTATATTTGAGGTGAATACTATATAATCTATATTATTAATTTCATATAATGTACATGTAATATTAATATTATGTTCTTGAAAATACTATGTAATAATATTGGTTATTGACTATGTGCCTGTACCGTTAAATTCAAAATTTTTAACAGTAGGTTTAAAATTATCATTAACCACAATATCAAATTTAATATTCAAAAAATAATCATAATTCTTATTAATATTCAATGAAGTAGGAATAGTAAAATAATATGTGCCATATGCTAATCCATATGTTAATCCCTATAAAACTACACATGAATCAGGTTCTATAATTTTTGTTTCTGATACATACTATGTAATATTCTCAGCATGTATTCCACTTAAATCTATACTTGATAAAGTATCACCATTAGAATCTGTTATAACTCCTTGCTTATTAGTTATATCAAATGATGTTCCAGTTTCATCAAGTGCTGATGTACATGTATAACCTGATTGCACTTTATCTTTAGAATGTGAATATAATGAATAAAATAGATTATTTGCCATTAAATAAAAAAAAATTGTTCTTAAACTATTTATAATGTCTAAGAACAATTTTTTTATCCTTCTCCTAAATGATTTACCAATAATGCAGTAATTCCTAAATTATGGTATGCATCAATAATTTTTGGATCATCATCTAATGCAAAATCTACATTATAAAGTGGTAAAACTTTTTCCTTAACTAATTTTTCTTTATATTCATATGCATGAGACCTATCATCACGTCCCCTCATGTATAGCTTAATTCTATCACGATATTCAGGAAATGTATAATAAAGAAATTTCTCTGTAACTTCTTTGCAATTGTGCTCTGTTCTACCAGTTATAACTATTAACTTACTCTTTGGATTACATTTTAAGTAATTTTTAATAATGCCAATAATAGGTTGATTACCAATATCAGTATCCATTAAATCTGGTTCATAATAACTTCTACCTGATATATTAAAGCATATAGTAGCATCCATATCTGCTATAATGCAATTAGGATTTGTATAATCTTTATTACTATCTTCTAAAAGTAACCATTGATTAATTTTATATGATGTAAACAATGCATGGTGTTTCTTATAAATTTTCTTATATAAAGTATCACCTGTTCGTGTTATAATATCTTCTAAACTTTCATAGAAATACAGTTTAGTAATATTTAAATCAATATTGAATGTTCTAAACTTTAAAAGCAAGTCTCTTACATCTATCATATATAGATAATCCATTATAACAACAATATAGTCATGTTGTTTTAATGTTTTAGCCTTTTCTAAAAATATTTCTTCAGACTCCAACGTATTAAAGACTTTAACTGAACTACTTAAACTATTTAAATATTCAGATAATTCTACATTATCCGGGGTACTATACAAGAGTTCTGTTTCTAAAGTTATCATATAAAAATTAAATTAACGTTATACTTATATATAGTAGTTTATATAAGTTTTGTCTACTTTTAAAGCATTATTTTATTCTCCTACTAATTCTTCATCTTCATCTGTAGTTGGAGGTACAATAGATATGTTAAATCCTACATTAGGACTTGCCGATAATAATGATAGTTTTTCAGTAATTTCAATTATTGTAATTGTTGGTTTTGTGTATGTTTTTTGCATTTATATAATTTTACTTATTTTTATAAACATTGTTATAAGTCGTATTTGAATATGGGTCTTTAGTACAATTTTTCTAAAATTCTGTAAATATTTTCATATTCTCTTCTGGAACAAGAAATGGACAATCTTTTATATGATGATTATTTTCTTTATTAGACATTATGTTATTTAAAAAATAATTTATATATTTATAAATTATTAATTGCAGAAGTAACAGGAGTCGAACCTATAATGTCAGTTTTGGAGACTGATATGTTACCAATTACATTATACTTCTATATAGCGGAAATAGCCGGACTTGAACCGACACACCGATTTAACTCGATTACTGGCAGTTTAGCAAACTGCTGCCTTACCAATTAGGCTTATATTTCCGTATGGGGTAATTATTCAGGTTCGAACTGAAACTAATTGTGCCACAAACAATCGTGCTCTCCATTAACACTATAATTACCATGTAGTGGGAATAACTGGATTCGAACCAGTAACGCGAGGATCTTCAATCCTCCGCTCTACCATTGGAGCTATATTCCCTTATGTCGGTATGACAAGACTCGAACTTGCATATTCTACATCCCAAATGTAGGGGCTTACCTTTTAGCCAACATACCGTAATAAAAAATAAGAAGAACATTGATTAAAAATTTTCAATGTCCTTCTTATAGGAATTTAATATATAAAAATAAAATTTTATTATAAATTTACATTGAAATCCAAAAAGTTTATATTATATACTTCAATGTAATTTATTATAAAAAGAATTTATTTATAAAAACTTTACATATAAGTATATTTAATAGCTATGCCAACTTGGTGAAAAGCTGGGAAAACTAAAACTTATATGTGAAAATAAATTCTTCATTTTTATATTTGTACTTTTATAATTTTTATTATATAGTTATTAAAAATATAATATTTTATTTTTAATTTTAAAGCATATAGCTTATAGCGTACTACACACTTCTATTTCATA
>ERZ773180.199-NODE-199-length-40858-cov-4.018013_pt1 | contig 40858 bp, 37 predicted proteins | sample MGYA00511080_ERZ773180 | MGnify/ENA primary metagenome ERZ773180 (study PRJEB29015, sample SAMEA2738175) | human oral metagenome | biome: human oral; feature: human-associated habitat; material: saliva | place: China | collected 2178 ... | reverse complement strand
ACGAGGTGCTGGGCAAGATCAGCAGCCGCATCGTGGGCGAGGTGGATGGCGTGAACCGCGTGGTCTATGACGTGACGCCCAAGCCACCGGCGACGATTGAGTGGGAATAAAAAGGCCTCTGAACTGGGTGTTTATCATCTGTCCCATCTAGTGCGTTTTGGTCTCATCTAGTAGCAGGTAACGTACAAGCCACCAGACAGTTTTGGTGAGTAAAATTTTTAGAGAAGCTCCTGAAATCACCGATTTCGGGGACTTCCTTTTTGGTTGTTCACCTGCGAATTTACTCCCTAGTTCGCTCCATTTTGTACACAGGATGCGACTAGTTCGCACTAGATGCTAAAAGGTGCTAATAGATGGACGATGCCGACGAGCGTTTTTATAGCGTTTTGCGTCCGAGGCGTCCCGATTCCCAAAACTGGAACTTAGTTTGAACTCAGTACCCTTTTTGAAGGCCGATTTTCGCAAAGGCGCAGGTCGCTGCTAGGGAGTAAATTCTTCGGAAAAACGCTGCCCGGAGTGCCAAAACCCGTGCGAAAACCCGAATCGTGAGCCTGGATTTACTCACCACCTTCGTCCCAAAAACCTCCTTGAATGGGTTTTGGGACGGGATTTCTCACCCGGGAGTAAATGAAGGGAACGAAAAACGAGGCCCTGCAGGGCCTCGGGATTGACGTGCGGGCGGTGTCGTCTAGCCCCTGAAGAATGCCTTCCAAGCCTCGTACTCGTCCTCGGAGACCTCGCCGGCCTCCAGTCGCTCCCGCATGCGCTTCCACGCCCTCAGGGCCTGGGAGAGCTTCTGGGAGCTCTCTGCCTTGGGATCGACGGCGATCCCGATGCCGCCTTCCGTCTCGACGGGCCTGAAGCCCATCTCGCCCTCGAGCCTGAAGGCCATCTCGAGCGCCCCGCGCGCGCTTTCGGGGCCTATGTCCTCAAGGGACTCCGGAGCGACGTCGAGCGCCCTGGCGATCGCCTCGAGCTGGTATTTGCTCGGCGTGCGCAGGCCGAGCTCGTAGTTGCGGATGGCCGACTCGGTGACGCCGATCTCCTCCGCAAGGCCCTTCTGGGTGTAGCCTCCCGCTTTTCTGTAGCGCCTAATGCGCTCGCCGACTCCCATCCCGCCTCCGTCCCGTGCCTGCCGTTCATCATCCCGAATTCTACAGCAGCACGGATCCGTGCGCAATCATTGACAGCACGATAACGTGCTGATATATTCCAAGGATGAAACAGCACAGTATCGTGCTCTATGGAAAGAGGACGGCATGTCGGTGAGGCGGGAGGACAACGGGACGTGGACCTCGCAGTTCTGGTTCCGCGACTACGACGGGGAGAGGCGCCACAGGACGAGGCGCGGCTTTGCCACCGAGGAGGCGGCGCTCGAGTGGGAGGAGGCGGGCAGGCTCGACGCCGAGGGCTCGGTCAGCTCCACCTTCGCGGCCTTTATCGAGGTGTACAAGAAGGATATGGAGCCCCGTCTTCGCGAGAACACCTGGATACAGAAGGAATACATGATCCGCGACAAGCTGCTGCCCACGTTCGGTGAGATGCGCATGGACGAGATCGAGTCCGTGGACGTCATAAGGTGGCAGAACGGGCTCATGGCGATGCGCAACTCCCATGGCGAGCCCTTCTCGCCTACCTACCTCCGAACCATCAACAACCAGCTCGCGGCGATCTTCAACCACGCCGTGCGCTTCTACGGGCTGCGCAAGAGCCCATGTTCGCGCACGACGAAGATGGGCTCGAACAAGGCTGGCGACATGCTCTTCTGGACGAAGGACGAGTACCTCAGGTTCGCGGACGCGATAGCCGATAAGCCCGATAGCTTCTGCGCGTTTGAGATTCTCTACTGGTGCGGCCTCAGGGTTGGAGAGCTGCTCGCCCTCACGCCCGACGACGTCGACTTCGTTCGGGCTGTCGTCTCCGTGAACAAGTCGTACCAGCGTATAAAAGGCCGCGACGTCGTCACCGACCCGAAGACGCCCAAGTCCGTGCGTACCGTGGCGATGCCCGGCTTCCTCGCCGACGAGCTCTCGGACTGGCTCCAGGGGCATCCCGTGGCGCATGACGGGCGGATGTTCCCGTTCACCAAGGACCGCATGCACCACGAGATGACGCGCGGCTGCAAGGCGTCGGGTGTGAAGCGCATCCGCATCCATGACCTGCGCCACAGCCACGTGTCCCTCCTCATCGACATGGGCTACTCCGCCGTGGCCATCGCCGACCGCCTCGGCCACGAGAGCACCGACATCACGTTCCGCTACGCGCACCTCTTTCCCGACAGGCAGGGAGAGATCGCACGCGCGCTCGACGAGGAAGGGAGGGACTGATGCCCTGCCCCAACGACCATAGGGCAAGGAGCGTCACCGTTTCGTTCCGCATGACGCCGGCGCAGAGCCGCTGGCTCGACGAGGTGGTCGCGGAGTCCGGAATGACGAAGCAGGACTTCATCATGGCCTGCCTGCGCGAGGACGGCATCACCGTGGTGCCGAACAGGCGGACCTTCCTGGCCCTGCGAGACCACATGGCCGAAGTGCTTCGGGAACTCAGGCGAATCGACCCTGGCGGCGAGATTGGCGGCGAGCTCATGGAGTCGATTACCCGACTTACGCGCGAGTTCACCGAGCTGCGCGGTGAGGAAACCGCCGATGTCGTGGCAGAGAGGTTCGAGGGCGTCATCGGGTTGGAACGCCGCTAATGTTTGGCGTGCATGGTGACGACGGGCTCGTCTCTTATTGCTATCGAGCAATGTAACCGCGTTGCCGAGATCTCCGAGCGAATCTCCTCTGCTGCTTCCGCTCGTTGCGCTCCATGCCTTGAACGTGCTTCCCAACCTCCTGAGCGCCGGCTCGCTTCCTGGGCTATTCCTTGGACTCTGCAGGCTCATCGAGGACCCCTACGGCCGCAAGGGCCGAAAAAACTTTTCGAGTGGTTTCTGAATTCAATGCTCGAAAACTCGAGCCCTCCGGGTTTTGCTTCCTCCCTTGCAGCCTCCGGGAACCCCGATGGCATGCGAGCCACAAGGTTCGCCACAGGGGCGGGCCGAAACCTTAGGAGGCCGACCATGGAAGCCATCGACACCAAGGCAATGAAGGGCATCAAGAGCTATCTCGAGCGCAGGGGTTTCGAAATCCTCGAAGAGAGGTGGGCGCGCGGCGGCGACACCATCGACTTCATCGCCAACGAAGAGGACGACCTGGTCTTCATCGGCTGTCAGCTCCGTCAAAACAGCGGCGAGGGTTTCCCCGAGGAAGTTCTCGATCGCGACTCTCTCGAGCGCCTGGCGGCATCTTACCTCACCGAGCACCTCGACTCCGGTGAATGTACGGTCAGGTTCGACCAGGTGAGCATGCTGATCCTCAACGACAGCAGGGCCCTTCTCCGCCATCACCGCAACGCGCTAAGCGAGCTCTAGAAGCTCGCAAAGCCGGGAGCTTCGGCTCCCGGCCCCCGATGGAGACGACGAATCCCGCGGACACAAGATTAGTCGGACAGGGAGGTTCTCTATGGACATGAGGCTCGCCTGGGTACAGTGCTTACACCGTTTATGCGACTGAATTTGATGATACTTAGACAAAACGATTAACGGACTCGAATTAACGGACTCGATCACCGCAGGTAACAAGGGTTTGTGCGGCTCTATTTGGAGCCGCCTCGAATAGGGGATCAGCTCCTCCCTTGCTTGTTGATCGTGTTGCAGATGCCTACTTGAAAACAAGCCCAAGTGGGAGGTTAAATTTCTTATCCTACGTCTCACAGAGATGTTCTCTAATCCTTGGCGAGCAAGAATGAAAACCTCGCAATGCCATCGTGCGGTCTAATCTAATACGACCAGATTGGTCGTGGGTCTTGTGAGTGCGACATACAGGTTCTCAGCGCTGTATGCAGCTTTTCCCTGTATGCTCTCCTTTGTATCTACTATCAAGACGTTGTCGTACTCGAGACCCTTTACCAGCAAAGTCTTGGAGACTTGGTTTCCTTCTATCCGCTGCGAGAAACGTCGTCTCTGGTCTCGCAGCCGCTCTAGAGCTGCCAGAGGGTCCGTCCCCTCGTTGCAGAAAACCCGCAGTGCCTCCAGCGTGTCTTCCCAGGCTTCCCGTCTGCTGAGCCTGGCGGGACTTTCTCTGAGGGCAGAGTTTACATGTGAGATGGAGACAGTGTTAAAACTCGTACAAGTCTCCTCGAAGGCCGATAAAACTGCTGCAAACCGCTCTCGCGCCTTCGAATGCGAGTACTTCGAGATAGGCGATCCATTCTCCATTGCAGATGCCACAGGCCTGTCGAGCACGTTCGACAGCCCGGTAAAACACCTCTTTGAGAACCCGAGCAACCATACAGCACGACGACTCGAATCGTCCTGCTTGCAGAATTCCTCGATTTGCTCCTGCATGAACCTGCCCTCGATGTCCTCCATCTGGGTGTACCGGAAGCTCAGCTGCTTCGACAGCTTCTCCATTCGGTATACGGGCAGATTGGGGCAGATGACGAGTGAGCTGCCCGGATAGCCTGCAACCTCTCCAGCGATTTGAGGTAAATCCCTGTATCTGTCGGAAATCCTGAGGTGCCGGTAGCCGTTGAGGCAGGAATCGAGAAAGCTCAGCCCTTTATTGTTGGCAAGTAGCGCAGGACGTACATCATGAAGCAGCCATTCCCCAAGCGCCGGGTTTGTTTTATCCCAACGGTGCGGGTGCGGCTCTATCCCCTTGAACGGGGGAAACACCTGGAGCACGTCTCCGCTCCAGTCCGGAAACACCTCGCCTGGAAAGTCGAAGATGCGCTGCAGCCTATCGCCGAATACGATGGTGCATGGGATATCCACAGAGAGCTGCTCGATCAGCCTGTGCTGCAGAAGATTGCAATCCTGGTATTCGTCGACCAGCAGGACGGAGTACGAGGACGACAAGGCAGTCCTCATCGCGCGCAAGTTCATCACGAGGGATGCGCCGTGCACACAGTCGTTGAAGTAGCCACTTTCACGCCTGCCCCTGTCCTTCGAAATCCCCGACGTCACCCTATACGAAACCGAAACCCTCTCACCCCAAGAACATATCGTCGAAACGGCTCGGTGCTTCGCGGGGACGGACATGCGCCTGCATCGGGAGTCTAGAGCCGCCACTCCCGCGTTCGTATGCGTAAGAATCAAACAGTTCCTGTTCAGGTCCGCCGCCATCGCCGCTACATTGGCAATCAGTTCGGTTTTGCCGGTCCCTGCGGGGAGCTCGACGGAGCAACGGGCTTCCTCAAGCAGCGCAGCTGCTATCTCCCTGAAGCCCCGGGATGCGCTCACTTCTCACCATCCGGAGAAATCTTGTCTGCAACATCCAAGAGCCCTGTCAGTTTTCCATAGAACTCCGTCTGCTTGAATTCCGGCTTTTCGCCCAATCGGCTGAAGAGCCATTCGCCCACAAGCTCTCCCGCCTGAACGCTCTTGAACCAGGAATGGTCCTTGCCCGCTTCGTCTCTGTACGTAGAGGCATCTGTAAGCTTTATCCGCAACACTTCGTCGGAGACCTCTGAGGCAACCGCTTCTTCCACAGTTGGCGGCAGGCCAACATGGACCAGGCCGGCGCGAATCTTGGAATCGGATACGATTTCGTCGACAATCAGAAAGCTCATAAATTCGGTAATCCGCTCCCTGTCTAGAGCGTTGAAGATTGCTGACTCTATCTTCCAGCCGTCGGACCATCTCGAAACCGTCACGCCGGCAGCTTTCACCTCGGAAACCTTGCCATCTATTGAGCGATCGTCCGCATCCACCAAGAGCTTGACCTGGTACCCCAGTTTGGCGAAGGCGATTGATTTTCCGCATGCGCTAGCCCCACCGCCTCCTTGGCATACCACAATTCCCCTTGCCGCCGTAGTTGGCTGTGCCGCGGCGTGTCGCAGGATGCCGTTCCAATATCGGAAGAGTGCTTTCAAGATCCCCTCCTCCGTCTTGCCTTCGACGATGATAATCTCTCGCGTGAGGAATGACGACGGTGACGAGCGATGCAGGCCTTCTAGCTCTTCAGGGATGAACTCAACCGAAGCAACGCCATTGGAGTTCTGGACCAGGACTAAGCTCTTTGCAGGGCAGTATTCGACCACGCTGCTGGAATGCGTCGTCATGAACACCTGGGAGATGCCAGAGTCTGTAGCGAACGCTTCCACGATGCCGATGACCCTGTGAGGCTCCAAGCCGCTTTCCAGCTCATCGATTAGGAGCGTCGCCTTGTCCGTGGCCGCGAGCTTCTGGATAGCTAGGCTTGTCAGCCTGCGGGTTCCCAGTCCGAACTTGCTGACAGGGATGCTGCCTGAGTAGAGCGCGATACCTCCGTACGCGGAAGAGGCGGAAAGATCCACGCCGGGCCTCATCTCCTCGAATTCTGCCGCGCCGAGTCCCTGTGCCTCACCCTTAATCTCACTCAGGACTTTCGAGAAGTTTACGTCCGGCTCAAACTCCCGTACGGCTCTGCGCGCTGCTGAGGTCGCTTCCACCAAAGCCGATTGTGCGCCGTCGACGTCTCTCGAGACCCTCCCAAGTGCGGAGGATCGCGTCCATCTCAGATCAGCATCGGCTCGCGCGCCCAGCTGGGCGACCCCGAGCTTTCTCCTCATTCCGACGCTGAAAGGCCGTTCTCCATCGTCGCCGTCGAAAACGAACCATTCCGGTTCGAGATCGGTGTTGATTCGGAGACCGACCAGAACGCAGGATTCATCCCCGTCGAGGGGCTCTGCATCCAGCGAGCCGTCCGCCCGAATCCCTCGCTGGTACATGCCCAGTGCATCAAAGCCAATGAGGGAGGCTGGCATTTCGGAGAGAACGGCCTTCAACAATATCGGCTTGTCCTCGTCGTTGAAGTCGCATGCGTCTACTGGGAGGTTCCACCCAGATCCTAGGAGCCAGCCAATCGCGTCGAGTATTGTCGACTTTCCGGAATCCCCCTTGCCGATAAGACAAATGAGCTTCTTGTCGGCAGGGATCGCCCAGTTGAGCCGCTTGATTCCCCGAAAGTTTTCTATGGTCAGTTCTCGTATCTTCATGTTTCACTTCCACCCATTCGATTACCTTCAAGCCCGCTTCCTGAAGGAAGTTCTGGCTCATACTCCGACTCTCTGGAGGATTGATCCGCATGCCAGCGCTTCATAGCCTCGCATTCTTCGCGATTTCTCTTCGCATCCACAATTCTCGGTCTGATTGACTCGATGCCATCTATGGGCTTGAGGGCGTAGATATAGCGTCTTGCGCCTTCCGTGATAGCCCTGAGTATCGTATCCCAGAAGCCGTCGTTTGACGTGATTCTCGCCATGTCCCCTCTGTCCCTCCCGACTTCAGTGAAGAGCAGACACTGTGGATTCAAGGGGAAGATGATATCCGTATTTGCTCTTCCGATGCCGACGTCGTAGCACAGAGACCCATCCTTGTGTTGGCCGAACCTGACCACAGGGTTATCGCTCGTCGGCAGCGCAAAAGGTGCCTGGAGCAAGACCCAGTTGTGGCTATGGAGCGTTTCGGTAACCGCTCCATTCAGGGCAATACCCGAAGAGGCGAGGGCCGTCTGCCTGCCCAACGACGTCTCAACCGAAATCTCCGACGTCTCCTCATGAACTGCCACTTTAATGGGGGTGTCTGGAAAAGGTCCTCTCCGAGCTGTCGCATGCCCCTCTCGTACCTTCTCTTTCAAAGTGCCCTCTTCGGCATAGCTTCTCATCTGCTGGAACATGCGTTCCACTGTCGGGACGAAGATGTTCTCCGTGAGATCGTTTGCGAACCTGAACCACGCCGGTGTTCGCACCATCTGCGCCGCAACATAGTCAATCAGCACGTTCATATCGGCAGGGTCGAGGAATCTTCCACTGTCAACCTTTCCGAAGACTCGTCGCGCGTTGCTCTCGAACTTCCTACCAAAGAAACGCTCGATTGTGTCGTCGTCGACTCCCATATGTTCCTGCGTGTACAGGTCGGGCCAGCATGCGGTCGACTTTATATGCGACCTTCTCCACAGCCTCACCCCCTCGTTCGGGACAAGGGTGTCATAGCAGCAGATGTCGTTACCATTGCTGGACCACTGCTTGAGATAGAATTGGGGCACGTAATGATTGTCGTGGGTGATTTGTCTACTACGTATTTTTCCTCCAACTTCGTAACTTCAGCTTATGAAATTATCTCACCTCCGCGCTCATGGATCTGTTCCATTGCGGTAAAAGTAACCCGATCGAGCCACTTTCGAAGTGGACTGGCATCCTGGGACGATTCTATATTAAACAGCACGATATCGTGCTGTTTATGGTACAATCCCGTTGGCAGCAAGCTTCCTATGTTGTGCGCACAAGCGCCCAACATAGAGCTTGATCGGAAGCGGGCCAACTTCCACTTCCCTCCACCAGCTTTTGTGGCTGTTGGAGGGAAGGCCCGCTCCGATAGGCAGCTGCCGGCCTGAAGGCCACAGCTTTGCGGGGGATGCCCCGCGCCCCTAGGTGGCAAGCGCCTTCCACTTTCGCTTGCCTGGATGCAAAGGAATAGCGATGAGCGAATACTGCCAGCACATCAACATGCGGCTCACTGCTGACGAGAAGAGCCGCGCAATTAACCTTGCCAAGAGCAAGGATCTCAGCGTTTCACAGCTTATGCGGGTACTTATCAAGCTCCAGGCAGAGTGCACTGACGCTGATGGGATTCAAACCGCGGTGATTATCGACCGGAGCTCCGTTCCGAAACTCGAGCGTGAGATGCGTCGCTGGGGTCATCATTACAACCAGGCGGTGCATGCGTTGAATCGTATCGCCTACTACGCCGACCGTGGAACCCTCAAGACCGAGGAGGCCCATCAGCTCTTGCGCAAGACTGAGGGAAACTTCGAGGATCTCAATGTCGCGGTCGTGAAACTGCGGGACGACGTCGAGAGCATTGCTCAGCATACCGTCGTCAGTCTCTAGCGATGCCGTACGTCAAGTGCATATCAGGACACACGAGCGCTCGGTTCATCCAGAGATACCTCGAGAAGGACGACCGCGCCCTCGCAAACGACTTTGTGAACATCGACGTACCCGTGAAGGGGGTTCGCGCTGGCCTGGAGGATTTCGAGCCGTTTGACTGGTGGCGCGAGATGGACCAGACGCGCAGAGACTTTGGGAACGACATCCCATGGAACGGGCAGCGTGCGCGCACCTGGAAGCACTACATCCTCTCGCCGAACCCGGACGACGGCATAGAGCTCGGCAAGCTCCGCCGCCTGGCGATAGCCTGGGCGCAGGAGAACTTCAATGACTACGAGGTCGCCATCGTCTACCACGACGACAACGCCAACGGGATCCCGCACGCCCACGTGGTGGTGAACAACACCGACCTCGCAACCGGCCGCAGGCTGCAGGAGCCCGACCCGAGGGCGGTGAAGCGCTCGGTCCAGAGGCTCGCCAGGGACATGGGGCTCTCCTGCTTCGAGGACGCACCCCACCCCGAAGGAGCAAAGCGGGCGCGCGGCACCGCCTCGAAACAGCGGGTGCATGTCGGACGAGTGGAGAGGGAGCTCGAGGCGCAGGGAGAGTATTCGTGGGTCGGGGACATCCGCGCGAGGGTCTCCATCGCGCGGATGGTCGCCCGCAACGAGGATGAGTTCAGGAGCGTCCTGAAGGCCATGGGCTTGAATGTCAAAGACAACACAGCTAAAGCATCGAGGCGGGATTGGATCTATTCGTTCGATGACCGCCCCACCCTTCGCGTCAGCGGGGAGAAGATGGGGCTCTCGTTCGGCAAGGAGCACCTCTCGCATAGGTTTGCATCGGGCTCGATGGGGCGCCTCGCGGACGCCACCGAAAGGGAGGTGTTCAGAATCGCATCCGAAGCATACGAGGTCGGCGATATCGCTGAGCTGAGGAAGCTATCGGATGCGGTCTCCGTCTGCGAGGCGATCGGCGCGCAGAGCGTCGATGACCTCATTGCGGCAGAACGCCGGCTCCCGCGTGGCCTCGATTCTGCCAAGCTCGCCGCAGCGGTCGAATACATGACTGAGAAAGAGCTGCTGCCCACCAGCTGTATGTCTGCAATGCAAGAGTCTCGCCGAAACGCCCAGCAAAAGCCCTGGGAAAAGGGCCAGCCCAACTGGATGAAGGATAGGAAATCGAACGATAGGCGCCAGGAACAGCCTTCGCAAAGCCAGCGAAGCATCAATCGAGATAGGGGAAACAGGGATGCTCGTTAAGACCTATTACAGCACCGGTCACTTTGACGTATTCGACACGGGAACCCTTGTGGACGGATCGATATTCAAGGGTAACGCTCTTACGAACTACGCGCTCGAGATTTCCGATGCGCGCGAGGGAAAGGCATTGTGGCTCGACTGCTATTACTACGAGTCGGACAAGGCATACCAGAATGACCTTAATCCGCATGGGTTACCAGTTGCGAGGCGCAGGGATGGCTGGTCTTTCGTCATCGCCGACGAGGCGGACCTCGAGACGCTGCTCAAGGTGAGCGTCGACGGCGAGGACGTCCTCGTCCGGCAGGGCGACGAGTTCATCGACGCATTGAGGCTGAAGGTCGCCTCGGACGTCGCCTACGGCGTCAATCCCGCAACGGTCTCGACGCACGACTACTACCAGGTCGCCGCGCAGGATGAGGACCCCTGCGGGCGGATCGGGTACACGCGGTCGGCCTACGAACATGTCGCCCTGGCCCAGCGCAGAGCCGCGCTGCGCGAAGACGGCCGGGACGTAGAGGAAGGAGCTTCGGATGAAGATCGTTTTTCGGTTCGCTAAATGGCTGTTCCGGGCGGTGTTCAAATGGATGTGATCCAGCGCTGTGGTGTTCCCGAAAACGTTTCGTGCATCGAATTTCGGGACGTTGATATCGGGACGGCTTTCGGGAACGACTGCCCCATCCTTTTTGGCGGTTCTGGGAACCCGAAGCAAGAGTCCCGAAAACGGTCGTTATTGAGACAGAGAGTAGGAGCGAGATGAGATTCGGTTATGCGCGAGTGTCGACCGAGGAGCAGAGGCTCGATCGTCAGGTCGATGCCCTCGAGAAGGTTGGATGCGAACGCATCTACCTCGAGAAGGCGTCAGGCGCGAAGGCAGACAGGCCCGAGCTCGAGAAGCTGCTCTCCGTCCTCCGCGACGGGGACGAGGTCGTCGTGGCCAAGCTCGACCGCATCTCGAGGTCCACCAAGCACCTGATCGAGCTCTCCGAGAGGTTCGACGAGATGGGGGTGGACTTCATCTCCCTGAACGACTCGATCGACACGACCACGCCGATGGGGCGGTTCTTCTTCCGCGTGATGGCCTCGATTGCCGAGCTCGAGAGGGACATGATCGCTGAGAGAACGAAGGATGGGCTGTCTGCGGCGCGCGCCCGAGGACGCAGCGGCGGACGTCCCAAAGCAGACGCTGATGCAATCTCAAAGGCGAGGCGCATGTACGAGTCGGGGACGTTCTCCATCTCGGAGATCACGGGGGCGACCGGCATCAGCAAGAGCACGCTGTACCGAAGCCTCGCGCACGGGACCGTCGAGCCGCCGCCCGTCGTCACGGGTGCAGTGCAATGTGCGAGCACGGATAGGAGGATGAAAGGCAGGAGATGAGATGAGCGTGAGGGCGAGGAAGCCCATGCTTACGGTGGAAGAGCAGATAGCGCACCTTAAGTCGAAGGGCGTGACGTTCGAGCTGTGCCCGGAGGATGAGGCGGCCAAGTACCTCTCTTCGGCGAACAACTACCTGCGCGTCGCCGCGTACAGGAAGCTGTACTTCCGGCAGGTCGACGGCCCGAACCCCGGTTCTTACGTAAACCTCGACTTCAGGGATCTGGTCGCGCTCTCCTCGATAGACCGACACCTCCGGGAGGCGCTCCTTCTGGCCGCGATAGACGTCGAGCACTTCGCGAGGGTCGAGCTTCTGCGGCGATGCGGGGAACACGGCGAGGACGGGTACTCCATCGTGGCGGACTATCTGGAATCCGTAAGCCCGCCTCAGCGTTCCCGGGTCGAAGGGGCGCTCAATGCCCGGGGCGGGCGCGGGAGGGCGCACGACGAGTACTCAGGCGACCTCATCGCCCACTACGCCGGCGCGTATCCGATCTGGGTGTTCCTCGAGGTTATGGAGTTCGGCGTGCTCGTCGACCTGTGGCGCTACTGCTCGGGGAGATGGGGCGAGCAGCCCATGCGCGACGAGCATTACGTCCTCAAGAGCGTCAAGGCCCTGCGCAACGCATGCGCCCACAACAGCCTGGTCGTCAACGGGTTCACGAGCGCTGCCGCCAACGCCGACTACCAGGTGTCGCGCTCCATAGCGATCTCCCTCTCGGAGAACGGGATGCCCAAGACGAAGTCGAGGCGGGCGAAGCTCAAGAATCTCAGGGTTGCCCAGATCGCCGCCACCCTCTACTCCGTCAGCAAGTTCTGCGAGCTCGACACGACGAGGGGGCGCCACGCGAGGCGCATGAGGGACGTTCGGAGCTATGCGGAGGGCTGCGGGGTGCTCTCCCGGGCAAACGACGGCACCGTGTCGTTCTTCGACTTCGTCTGGAGGATGGTTGACATCTGGCTGCCCGTGGAGTAAAAGTATAGACACATGGAAAACCTTCGGGTTTTGTAAGGGCGGGACCCACTGGGCCTCGCCCTAGTTTTTTAGGCTAAAAAACCTACGGGTTTTGCGGGGCGGGGTTGCGGAAGCGGTCCTGCCCTAGTTTTTGCCCACAGCCTGTGATGAACGGAATTGGACGCATCATTGCGTTTCGACGACCTGTTGCAATAAAAAACAGGCGGCTACAGAAATGAAGCAACAACTCCGTTGAACGGCCTTGGATTGACAAGACATAAGCCCTCCTCATTTTCGAGGCGCACACGGACGAGAAAGAATACTTACAGACCTACCGTGCAGATAGTTTCGACAGTCGTCAACGTACGACTCGTTGTCGGCTTACAGTTCGATGGATGGCTATCTCGGTGGGCGATATGGACTATCTACAGCCGTCTAATCATGGATCTGACCTGGTTGCTCAGCCGTATGCCCTCATGCCAGAAGTTATGCTGGGTGAGCAGCTGTGGAATCTCATTATAAAGTTCAGCCTTCCTTCGCGGATCATGGATGCTGATGATGACGCAGTATTCCTGTTCGAGCACCTCGTCAGCTTTTAGGGCTTCTCGTTCTACGTAGTCACGGAAAGTCCCCTTTAAGAACAGGTACCAAAGACGATCTGCCGCAACTGCGCTTTTGTATTTCAGCGTCAAATCCTCCAAGTCTATGGCATATTTTTTCATTGGGGCGTACTTGCCTTTATACCGTATGAGCATTCGTTCACGAAGCGCGAAGTTAGTCTCTGCTTTCTTTAGCATCTTTGCGCTGTAACACGAGGAAAGCAACAGATTTGTTGAATCATTGCGGCCAATGGGATTGAGAATACCTGGCTTGCTGATGTCTCTGGATTTCTTGCTATCGTACGATCCGAATGCTACATCAATGTCAGACTGACAGTATTCGCCTCCCTGTCCTGCGACGAGCAGCGGGGCAGATGCGGCAGTGAGGACGATTTGGCCCGTATAATGGCCATCTCGTACCAAAGATTGCGGCATCGGGAAATCAAGGATGTCAATCTGCTCGCCTTTTTTCATGACTCCACGAAGCACGAGCGTAGCAGTATATGGGTCGTCAGAGAGTACCTGCCTTAGATTTCCCGGGACTCCGAAGCCCATCTCTTGCACTTTCTCGTCTGCAGGAACAAGCTTGTCTCCAGGGAATTTGGCAGAGTGCGCAATGAGGGCCTTGATGAGCAATGGGTCAAATTCGCCTCCAAGTGCAAGTTGAAGATTTGCGGCAAGAGTTGCGATGCGCGGTGTCGAAAAACTTGTGCCAATTGCGCCTGCTGGGCCTCCATTAGTGTCGAATGAGTAGACTTCGGATCGCGTGGAACCCGATGACGTCCAGCCGGCATTACCTCCGTAATGCGATATTTCGGGCTTAATGATGTACTCAGGTCCTGGTCCTTTTCGCGAAAAAGGTGAGGCATTTCCGATATCAGCCATATCATGGATGTCTTTCTTGTGTGCTACCGACCCAACGGTAAGCGCGCGTACTGAATCTGCTCCAACGAGCAACCTCCCTCTTGCTCCATTTTCTTTTACGGCGCAGTTTCCAGCAGACTTACAGATGAGAACGTTGTATTCATCCTGGATATCATCAAGAGCAATTCCGAAGTCTGAAAACTCGTCATCACGAACCTCTGTGTTAAAGCTGATAGAGAGGTTCCATACGCGCACCTCGTTGTGCATGGAGTCTATGATAGTGCGGATGCTATCGACCAAAGTTGCCTCATCAACGCTTGCATCCTTTGGAAACACTGCCGCATCTAGTAGGCGAACTGGAAGACCGCCAACCCAGTTTCGTTGCTCGAGTTTATCGCCGTAAGAGGCCACGCCTGCGACGAACGTTCCATGACTCTTATCGAGGTCAGAATCGATATAGGGAGACATGCGTTTGCCATTAATCCATGGTGCAAGATGAGCAATGGTCTCGATACCGCTATCGAGTATGCCCACTATTGGATACTGCTCTCCTGGGGAGGGCTTCATGACGCCCGGCAGCGCGAACTCGACGTTGCCGTCTAAAGTCACCGAACATCTAGGCATGGGGCGAATGTAGAACAGTGTTTCTCGCGCCGCGCCATCCGCAATCACCTGCACCTGGTCCGCATTGGCATGCAGACGATAGACGTTCAGATCTTTCGCATATGAGATTTTCTCAAAAGCTATATCGTGCGCATTGAGATGCTCTTCAAAAACCTGTTCAATCACGGAGTTGTCGGCTTTGAAGTCCACGAGTCTCGTCTTATACAAGGATTCGCCCTCCAAGCGCTCGACCTCAGGGCGAAAACGCTCGATGGACTCGATGCAAGACAGCGGCATATCATAGCGGTCGTAATCAGCGATTCGGCTTGCAAGGGTTCGAATCTGCGCGTCATCTTTGGCGTGTACGAGCAGGCGCTTGGAGCCGCGCATGCCGATGACGTGGGACGGACCGTCCGCGCCTTCGATTTCGAACATATCTACGACTGACTTGCGTTTTGACTTTGAAGTATCGCGTTTGTCGAGCGTCACCTCGTATACATATGGCAAGTCGTCATTGTGCTGTACGTCGGCGTAGCATGACATGAGGCTTGCGGCAAGTGATTGAGAGCGTTTGGCGAGCTCCTCTCCCGTCAGCACCCATTTTGGCTTTTCCGTGCTGCCTCGGCCTTCGACGCGTTCGTTGTCGACTTCGCGCTGGCGAAACACCCTGATAGGTAAGAAGTCTTCCGACATGGCTACGCTCCTTCCTTAATCGCATGCGAAGCAGCCTGTATGCGCCGCATCGATATGTCCGACTTCTTGTTTATCTCCCTAAGGGTGCAGCCTGCATTGATGAGATAGCGAAGGAACGCGTCTTGGTCCTCTAGGCTGTGGTGCTTGAGAACGTACGTCTCGCGTGCAAGATGGTATGCGGTAAAACCGTTCTCAGAACCCTCAAGCGTGGCGTTATAGAATGCGTTTTTCGTAGCCGTGTTGAGATCGGAAAAGCTGAGCCCCTCTAGAGCGGCGTAAAGCTTCGGTTTGATTTTCGTCGACATATACGGCCGTATGAAACGCTGGGCGTAAGCTTTCAGCTCACCATTTGAGGGCATGGGGACTTCTATGACCTTGTTGAATCTTCGCCAAATTGCGGGGTCCAACAGGTTCTGATGGTTTGTCGCGGCAATGAGGATGCTGTCATCTCCGAATGAGTCGATGTTCTGCAGAAGGCTGTTCACTACGCGCTTGAGCTCGCCGAGCTCGTTCTCGTCATCACGGCGCTTGGCGACGACGTCGAACTCATCGAGGAACAGTACGCACTCTTGCTGCGCGGCATAGTCAAACACCTTGCGGATGTTCTTGGCCGTACTCCCGAGCAGCGATGAGACCAGGCTGTCAAGCCGAGCAGTTACGAGAGGAAGGCCCGTCTGTGCTGCAATATAACGTGCGATGCTTGTCTTGCCGCAGCCTGGAGGCCCATACAGCAGAAGATAGTTCTGCGCGTCTATGCCATGGCGTGCAAGAATGTCGCGTTTACGGCGCATTGTTACGACGCCGTCAATCTCGCTGCGCAGAAAATCACTGAAAATGAGATCGACGTCTCCCGGCAAGACCGACTCGACATCGACCATCTCCATGCGGCTCTCCTGGTCGACTGGCTTTGCAGAGAGTCCATCGAGCGTAGCAATGCTGAAACGCTTTTCTGCCAACGTCGAGCGAATGCGCTTCGCAAATCGGATGTCGCCCGACTGCTCTAAATTGTCGGCAAGGGTACGAGCGTAATTCAAGACCTTGGTCTTGTCTCCCAAAAGTCCGCCCTCTATTAGGCGCAGCACCTCAGCTTGCATAATTCACCCCGCATCCATCAGCAATCCGTTGTAAACATGATAGATTGTCTGTAAACGAATTATTCGAATTGTACACGTTAACTATGCCATTGTACATGTTTAAACTATATCCATACTCAGACGTACAAATTTTACGACACCTTTGGGTGACGTATGTGATGCCATGATAATCGATGGTGAGCAACCGTATGAAACGCGTGCAGATTGCTCCTCGTCGTACGTCTAAATGCAAAAGTAGGCAGATATGACTGATGATCGTTGCTTGGCAACTGAGAGTAATCGTCCATAATGAAGCTAGACAAAAAACCTTAGGGTTTTGCGGGGCGGGGTCGCGAAAGCGGTCCTGCCCTAGTTTTTTGTCCGCGAACAGCGATAGGTGTGCCTGGCCCGTCATAGCTGTTCTCTGGCCCATAGAAGCGAAAACGCGCCCTGGATTGCTCCAGGGCGCGTCCTTTTACATCTCGAGGTTCTCGTATTCTCGCTCTGCGATGGAACCAGCTCGGATGCAAGCGTACCCAAGCAGGGTCGAGAACATCGCGAGGAACCCAAACGAGAACAACAGCCCCTTCATGAGCATCAGGCCTCGACCTCACCGTCGTCAGATGTAGCTGAATCCGGGTCGTCGGAGGAGCGACGGCGGGTCAGCACCAATGCGGTAGCGCCGCATGCAGCGGAGGCAACCAACAAGGCGATGGGTAGGATGGGAAGGTCGTCGCCGGTCTTGGGGAGACTTCCCTTGCCCGATTCGCTAGGGGTTGGCTTGGGTGAATCGGGAGACGTCAGCTTCACGGTCTGCCCCTCGTCGTCGATGTCGGCGTGGGAGGCAACCTCGACTCCATCCTGCTTCAAGCTCTCGAACACGACCACGTCGTGGCCATCAAGGGAAGTGCCGTCGAACTCGAATGTGACGGTAACCGTTCCAGAGGATTTCTCAGGAGTGAAGGCAACGGTGGAGGTCAGGTCCTTGCCATCGATTTGGACGGGCTTACCGGTCTCCTTGTCCATGAGGGTGCCCGTGAGGGTGTATTCCTTCCCCGGCGTGAGACCGCTGTAGGAGACCTCGTCGTTGATGGCGACGGAGCTGTCTGCCGTAGCCTCGTGGTCGCCTTCGTCCGCGTCGGCCGCGGTGGTGCCGATCTCCGGGGTCATGGGAACGAGTTTCACGGTCTGCCCCTCGTCATCGATGCCTGCGTGGGCGGCAACCTCGACGTCTCCGCTTGTAAGGTCTTCGAACACGACGACGTCATGTCCGGAAAGCTCGATGCCGTTGAACTTGAACGTGACGGTCTCCGACCCGTTGGCATTGCTGGGCGTGAAGGTGACTTCGGAAACGAGCTCCTCGCCATCGATGACGACCGCCTCGCCGGTCTCCTTGTCCATCAGCCTGCCGGCGAGCTTGTACTCCTTGCCGGGGGTGAGGTTCGTATACGTCACGACGTCGTTGATGGTCACCTCTTCGTCGGCGACGGCCTCGTGGTCCTCGTCGTCCGCATCGGTCGCGGTGGTGCCGATATTGGGCCCCTCGGAGTTCACGAGCGTTCCGAGGTCGATCTTGACGGAGTCCTTGTAGACAGTGACGTCGAACGCGGGGATAAGGTCCCTGCCTGCGTTGGAATCGCATCGCTGCTCTTCGATGGCGTAGGTGTCGTAGATGAGCGCGCCCTTGTCGTCGTCGGGCTCGGAGGAGCCGAACCAGATTCCCGACTCGGAGGTGCCCGCGTTGGTGTTGAAGGCGTGCGCGTTCCAGCTAGAAGCCGTCGAGGCGTAGCCGTTCGCGTCGGTAACGATCGTGTGGCTCTCGCCGGTCGTCTTGCTCGTGATCTTGAAGGGGACGTTCCCCAGGCGGCTGTAGTCGTCTGAGCCCACCTTCACGAGCTCGAGGTCGCCGCGCTTCACCTGTTCGGTGAACTCGTCAGAGGGGGTCAGTTCGAACACGGCGATTGCCTGGTCGGTCATGTCGGCGCTCACCATGAACTCATGGGTCTTGGTGTCGGGGAGATAGCCTTCGGGGGCGCCGGTTTCCTTCACTGTGATCTTGCCCAGAGGAATCCCTTCGAACGCGATCTGCGAGCCTTCGGTGGTTCCCTCGACGGTCTTGGTGGTTCCGTCGTACGTGTAGGTCGCCACGTAGGTAGCGCCGTCAAGCGACGCCCCGCTTTGGGGCGCGGCCTCCAGGGTTTCGCTGTCCTGCTTCACGACGATGAGCTTCACGGTGATGGGCTGGTCGGTCGCGTTGACGCTGGCATCCGCACCCTTGACGGTGACGGTGAAGACCTCGTCTGAGAGCTCGTAGCCCGCTGGCGCGGAGATCTCCTTCACGGTGTACGTACCGTTCGGAAGCTTGTCTGCAGTGCTTCCGTGCCCGCTTGAGTCCGTCTCGAACTTGGTTACGAGCGAGCCGTCTTTGTAGACTCCATACACGGCGCCGGCCAGCGAGTACTGGGAGTTGCCCTTGGTCACCTTGACGTCGCCGGACGACTTGTCGAGTGTGACGTACCCGCCCTCGGCGAGGCCTCGGTACGTCTTGAAGCTCACATAAGCCTTGCCGTGCCCGCCGTTGATTCCCCACATGTAGTCGAAGCGGCAGTTGCCCGTATCGAATCCCTCGTGCCAGGCGTGGTAGATGGTCTTGTCCTCGCCTGCGATATCGCAGTGCACGGTGGCACCCGACGCGTTCCAGAACACGATGATGTCGCCCGGCTTCACGACTCCCTCGTCGCAGGCCGCGTTGTAGTCCTCGGCCGAATCGCCCGAGAGGACCTCGTGGCCGGAGCAGTACGAGGCGATCGCATCCGTGCCCGAGTCGCCCCACGTCCCGCCGGGCCAGTCGGCGCCGTAGATGTCGTGCATGACGAAGGACACGAAGCCGGAGCAGTCCCAGCCGCTCGTGCTCCTGCCAGCCCATACATAGGGGACGCCCATATAGGATTCGATCTGGGGCTTCGCCTCGTCCCAGGTGAGCTGCGAGAGGCTCTCGGTTTCTGCATGGGCCCTCTCGGCCTGGAGCGCCAGCGCGGGGACCATCGTCGAGACGGCCAATGCCACGGCCATCGCAACGCGCAGTGCGCGCTCCCTGGCGCTCGCCGCTTTCTTGGTTGACTCCACTCCCACCGCCCCCTAACGCTGCTCGCGCGAGACTGCGGGGATGGCTTCTCCGCCCCGCTCCATCGCACCCGAGGCGCCGCGGGCTTGCTCCGCCCTCTGGTCGAGTCCGCGGCCGTCGCGCCCGTGCGCTTCTGCCCAGGCTCGGCGCGATTCGGCCAGTGCTTCCTTGATTTGCTGCGGCATCACCTTCACGGTGTCCTTCTGGCGCCTTCCAACCTCGTCCAGCACGGGGTTCCCCTCCGGGTCCAGGACCGACTTCTGCAGCCAGACCTCGCGGTCTGCCAGCATCGGCACGTCGCGCCACGTCGCTCCCTTGTACTTCGATTCGTTCACGTAGAGGGGGCTGAACTCGTAGCCTCCCATGTCCTGGACGTCGATGATGGTTCCCGAAGGGATGCGGACCTGGTTGAAGCTCCTCTGCTCTCCCGTCTCCTTGTCCGTGTAGGGGATGCCCTCGCGTACGAAGTTCTCGTGGAACGAGAGGTAGACGGTCTTTTTCTGCTCGATGTCTGCCATTTCTTTCTCCTTTGCATCGTCGTCCGTCGCCTGACGCGCGTGGAAGTGCGCGTCGTCGTTTTCTTCTGGCGGATCAGGGACCCATATCTCCTCCTTCCTTCTGGGTTAGCCGCCCATGATGTCCCTGGCCCAGCTGCCGCTCTTCACGAGCGACAGGATGAGCAGGATGCACATGGCCAAATACTGGAGCGCGTACGAGAGGCCGCCGATTATCGAGTCCACGACCGGCACACCGGCGTTCGCGGCGTTGAGTCCGCCCAGGACTATCGGGAAGCTGACGAGCAGCACGAGGATGATGATGCCGGCGAGGCAGACGGCGGCGAAGTTCTTCAGGTATCCGACGCCCATCTGCCTGGTCTCGTCCAGCGCCATGAGCGAGAGCGGGATCGGCGAGAACGCGGCCATGATGTAGATCTGGATCGCCCTCGCCCACGTGACGACGAGGGCGACGACGTATGCGACGATCACGACCAGCCAGCTGACGAGCGCGACTACCAGCATCGCGAGCAGGGCCGCCACGTCGTCGTCGGTGGTGGTGATGGACACGGTCGCGAGGTCTATCTGGGAGCCCGCGCCGAACAGTCCGGCAACGCGGTCGATCGCCAGCTTCGCCACCTCGTATATCGCCTGCATGATGGCGAAGCTGTTCTGCACGAGGAAGAGGAACACGGCGAAGAACACGAGGAGGAATATGACCTCTTTGACCCCCGGCATCGCCGCGTTTCCGTCCATCCTCTGGCTGACCTTGATGAGCTGGACGGTGAACACGAACGAGAGGACGCCGCAGCCGATGGGGAGTATCGCCACCTCCCAGACCCCGTGGACGATGTCGTACGCGGTGACGGAGCCGGCGCTCCCGAGCATCTGGGCGAAGTTCGCCGAGAGCACGCCGTCGGTCCCGATCGACTTGAGCATGTCGACCTGGCTGTTGAAGATCCAGTTGCACGTGTCGCGCAACAGCCCGCACAACCAGTCGTTGATGTCGTCTGCGATAGCGGCGAAGGCGAAATCGGGCATGCCGAACAGGACGGTAGCGAACAGGAGGGTGCCGGCGAACGCATAGGCGGACCTGGGGTCGGTGAACGTTTCCTTGGCTGACTGCATAGCCCACCTACCCAGCCACCGTGAAGGCGCCGTCCTTGTAGGTCACCTGGAGGATCGTCGACGCCGTGTCGTTGCAATGATAGGTGGCGGATACGCTACCGCCTTTGATGTCCAGGTATACCTCGCCATCGAAGCTCGCCTTCGTGGCGGTAGGCACGTGAGCCCGGCAGTATTCTGCGACCGCGGAGGCCAGCTGGTCGGTCTTGCCATCGATGAGCGTCGTGTACGGCTCGCTCATCCCGTCGATCGCTACGGGCTCCTTGCTTGCTGATCCCTGCACGTAGGACGTCGCGTTCTGGAATGCGTCGCAGGAGACCCTGTAGGACCCCTCGCCGCCCGCGATGGAGATGGTGGCGGTGATCTCGGAGGAGGAGCCGTCTCGCGTCATCTTGACGTCGATGGAGTTCTTCGTTGACGAGGTGACCTCGAAGGCGGTGAGCCTCACGCTCTTGCCATCGGACTCGACGAACGTGCTGTCCTTGAACACGATCGTCCTCGACGGGTCGCCGTCGACCTGCCATGCATGCGATTCGAGGGTCGAGAGCGCGGCGAGGTCCTTGTCCTCTCCGGGCTCTTCGGCCATGTCCTGCTCGATCGCCGCCGACTCGCCATGTCTGGCTTCGTCTTGCGCCTTTGGGAGGCTGCACCTAATGACAGAGCTCGCGATGAGGATGACGACCGCGCCGATCGCGGCGGCGAGCATGACCTTGTTCTTTCCGTCCATTGCCTGTCTCCTTCCTAGTAGCGGACCGCGCAGGTGAAATACGAGATCCCGCTGGCTTTCCTGCACACGTCCCCCGTGTGCGGCTCGTGTATGTACTCATCGCCGCCTATGTAGATGGCGACGTGCCCGGGCCTCCAGAGGATGTCTCCGGGCCTCGCCTCCGAAAGGGGTATCTTCCTGCCGCTGGATGCCTGGTCCTCCGAGTAGCAGGGGATGGTGATTCCCGCCTGGGCGTAGCAGTACTGCGTGAGGCCCGAGCAGTCGAGGCCCGCGTTCGGGGTCGAGCCGCCCCACACGTACGGGACTCCGAGCTGGCTGTATGCCGCTTGGATGATTGCGTTTCCGTCGGCGGTGCCGCATCTGAAGTCCTCGAGCGACATCGTGTCGAACCTCCGAAGCCCGTATGTGTCCATCACGGACTTGAGGCTGCTCACGTATTCGGATGAGGTGGCGTAGCCGGCCTCCTTCAGGCCCTCGGCCATCTTGTCGGAGTCATGCTCCGCAATCGCCTGGCGGATGAGCGCGTTGTCTGCATAACGGCTGTTCTGAAGCAGGACCCTGGACCTGAAGGTTATGCAGTCCCTCATGCTCTTGAAGCTCGTGAAGTCGGCCATGATGGTCACGGTCTGCCCGCCGTACTCCTCGTTGGTGGACCACGATGACTTGCCGGCCACCTCGGGCGCGCTCGCGAAGCTGGAAGCCCATTTGATCCCGAACAGGTTGTTGTCCCTGGTGGCCAGACCGGAAAGGTGGTCGCCCTGCCCGCTCTCGACGATGATCTGAGCGAGCGTGCACCCGGCTGGGTGCCCGTACTTCTCCTGGCACTCGAGGGCGGCCTCGACCATCTCGGTCGTGATGTAGGGAGGCAGGCCCGACACGGCCTGCTTCGACTGCTCGTTTTCCCAGAACCCGAAGAGCGAGCTGACGAGCTGCGACACGAGGAGCGCGGCGAGGACGAAGCAAATCACGCCGCCGAGGATGCCCGCGATAGGGGCTGCTGCAGATGAAACGGCCGCCGCGATGCCCTTGCCCGTTCCAGAGCCGATCGCCTTCGCGGTGGTCGCCGCCTGTTTCACCTCCACTTGCGCCTGCCGCGCCTTGATCCAGGCGCGCCTCGATTGGATCTTCTTGCGAGCTTCGGCTGCTGCGCGCTTCCCCTTTTCCTTCTTGGCGGCCCCGCTAGGGGATAGGGGCGACTTCCTGGACCTCACCTTGTCGTAGGCGCCCCGCCCCATCCTCGCGGCGCCCTTCGCGCCGCGACGCATGTCGGCGATGCCTTCCAGCTCGTCGGAATCGTCCAGCTGCTCCGCTGCTTCGTCGGCGAGCATCGCCTTTACGTGGAATCGGCGTTGGATCGACTCGTTGGCCTCGGCCGCCTGCATATCGGGAGCGGCTGCGGCAGCGCACTTGGCCGTTCGCCTTTGGGGCCCGGCGGTCGTTTCCTTCATCTCGCCGGACCGCTCCTCGCCGTTGCGCACGATGCCCGCGGACACCGCGTCTGTCCTGCCGGACTTTGCGACCAGCGCCGCATCCGTCTCGGGACGCGCGAGGTCGGCGGCCGTCGTCGGCTCATGCGTTTCGAAGGAGTCGCTTCTGGCTATGCGGGACATCACGCACCGTTTTTCCTGAGCCTCGCCCTTGCGGCGAACTCGGACGCCTTCTTCATGGCGGCGACCTCCTCGGGCTTCGTGTTGAACAGGTCGTAGAGCTCGCCCTTGGGGAAATCGTCTTTGATCGGTATGCGTGCGCCACCTGCGACGAGCAGGCCTTCGCCCGCCTTGATGGACTCGTCGAGATAGCCCGCTTCCTGCGTCGACAGGTCGAGTAGCTCGGCCCATGCCTTGCGGTCCAGAGGCGACTGCTTGTGCAGGAGGATGAAGTCGGAGTTGAGCACCATGTTGCGCGCCTCCTCGTGCTCGAGCATGTAGACGCTGTTCTGCGTGATGCCCGTGCAGATGAGGTTGAACTTGCGGCCTTCGGCCCAGAACTTCGAGAAGTAGCTGATGATCGCCGGGTGCCCGAACAGGGATTGCACCTCGTCGATGTAGAGCCAGGTGGTGACGCCGCGTTCGAAGTTGTAGTACATGCGGTTTCGTATGGTTTCGAGGACGGCGATGATGCCGAACGCCCTCATGTTCTCGGACAGGTCCTTGAAGTCGACGTTGGTGATTCTCTTCTCGAAGGTTACGTTGCTGTCGTGGTTGAAGAAGGACAGCGCGCCCCTCACGTACCTCTCGTAGCGCAGCGCGATGCTTGATGCCTCGTGTTCGGGCTGCTCGCGCAGGATGTCGTAGAAGTCTCCGAGAAGGGGCAGCCCGCCCTCCTCGCCGCATTGCTCGTAGGCCAGCTCGACGCATCGGCTGATGATCGACTTGTCGGCCTCGGGGAGTCCCTGGCTGCCTTCCGCCATGGTGGCCGACGACAATGCGAGGAAGGCGTCGATTTTGAAGGCCATCTGCGCCGCGGTGGATTGGTGCGCGACGTCTGATAGGTCGAACGGGTTGAGGTGCGTGCCGGTGTCCGGCGCGAGCCTGATCGACTCGCCTCCGTTGCCGGTCACCATCGGGCTGTATTCGCCCGCAGGGTCGAGGATGATGATCTCGTCGTCCGGGTACGCCAGGATAGTGTTCTCTATCTCCCTTTTCACCGAGAACGACTTGCCGGAGCCCGGCTTGCCCGATACGAACCCCATGGGGCTCGCGAGCACCTTCCGGTTGCACAGAACCAGGTTCGAGCTCTGCTTGTTCTGGCCGTAGTACCCGCCGCCGTCTTGGGCGAGCTCTTGTGTTGCGAACGGCATCTGCACGGCAACCTGCGCGGTGGTCATCATCCTCGACACCTCGACGTGGTTGTGGCCGAGCGGGAGGATGGAGTTCAGCCCCTCGCGCTGGCGGTAATCGAGGGCGTCGGCCTCGATCGAGTGCTGACGCGCGGTCGCGACGATCTGATCGACCTGATCGTCCAGCTCCTTCCTGGTCGCCGCGTAGGTGTAGACGAGCCCCGTGTAGACGAACAGCCTCTGGTTGCGGTTCTGGAGGTGGTCGAGAAGGTCCTCGGCCTCCTCTTTCGAGTACTTGAGCTCTGAGGGCAGGATCTGGAAGTCGTACCCCTTCTTCACCGCCGACATCTGCTCGTCGATGATCTCCTTGTCCATCCAGGCGAGTCTCGTCTTCACGAAGGCGACCGCCTTCGCCTTGTCGATGGCCTGGACGTGGATGGTTACGTTGAGCGGCACCGGTAGGTCGATGATGTCGGCCAGGCACCTGTCCGTGAGCTCGGATCCGAAGCGATGCAGCGAGAGGACCTGGCACCACATGCCATCGGATTTGAAGCAGGCGCCGGAGCCCTCCGGCTTGAAGTCGAGCGTCGAGGGGCAGATGAAATCCTTCGATGTGAGGTTCCCCTCCGCGCCAACCTGGTCCCATGAGAAGTAGAAGGGCTTGGCTGGCCTGAGCTGCGAGCTGATGGCGCGAAGACGCTCTTCCCCGTCGAGGACGCGTGAGTCGCTGCGGATCTTGGTCAGGGTCTGCATGGCATCGCTTCTCATGCGTGCGAGCTTGGGCACGGCCGCGTCGACGCTCGCCGCGCCGGTCGAGAACGTCAGGTAACGCTCTCTTACGAGGTTGCTCACGCCCTCTCTCATCTTGTCGTTGAGGATGCGGTTGTATTCCCGTGCGTAGCCGGCGGTGTCGGGGTCATCGGTGGAGAAGAACGCCTTCTTCCCGATCTCGGACGGGGGGATGGGCGTGTTGACCACGGTGAGCTGGACGCAGCTTTCGGCTCCGAAGTAGTCGAACAGCTGGCACCAGCCGCTGAACACGGCCTTCTTGTTCTCCTCGCGTGCCGACTGGTAGCTGATGTCGTCGAACGAGATGGTCTGGCTGAACAGCCCCTCCTCGACCTGGCAGATGCCGTCCTTGTACATGAGGTCGAAGCCGATCGCGCCGTAGACGTCCTTTGCGGCGTGGCGCTTCCTTCTCTGTTCCGAGGTCAGGTCGGTCAGCTGCTTCTCCTGGTCTTTCATCCGCCGTTCGATCGACCGGCTGCGGGACCTGGACTTCTTGGGTTTCTCCTGGTTGTCGTCACTGGGCTTCTTGAGTGGGTTCACGACGTTCCGCCCCCTTCTTCCTGGATTTCTTCCTTGCCTTTCGGTCTGTCTTGGGGCACTTGACCTCGTCGGCCACCGAGCCCATGCGCGGTGCGGTCGAGTAGGCGAGCTTTCCGTCGCCCATGACGTGCTTGATGTAGAGCGGCAGGAACTTCTCCGCCTTCATCCCCTTGGGGCGCCAGAAGCCGGCAAGCCAGAACGGCATCGAGACGGCCATGACCGGCAGAGTCGCATCGGAGACGGGAATGCCGAGACCGAAGTAGACGCCCGCTGCCGCTGCGATGGAGGCCAACAGCCCGCCCGTAACGCAGGCGAGCGTCCTGGCTGAAAGCTTCCCGACGACCTTTTCCTGGTACTCGGATATGTCCTTGTGGATGGTTACGCTCAGCATGGCGCACCTACGCAGGCAGCCATGACGTGTCGAGCATGCCGAAGTAGACGGCCGCCGCGACGATGATGGCGCCACCAGCGATGGTCGAGATGGCGCTCGCTATCTGCGAACCGCCCTGCTGCTCGCGGATGGCGAGGCCGAGGGATACGGCACCCCATACGATGAGGAAGCCGCCCAGGAAGGTCACGCATCCTGACACGAGCGTGATGATCTGAGAAAGCATGTTCGGTTGCTCCTTTGCATCGGGGGCGGCTCATGCGTGGAAGCGCCGCACCGTGGGTTTACAATTCGCCTCAGAGCGATTCGCTCGCTCCTTTGCATCGGGCGGCGGCCCCCTCGGCGGTTGTGGAAGGCTTCCGAGGGCATGGCGCTTTCGCGCGGCCGTCGCCTACACGCAATCCCATCACATGCCGACCACCTCCCGCTTTCTGCCGAGGTACCCGACGAAGTCGAAAGGCTCGTCGAAGGCGGCGCCCTTATGCCCCGGATACGCCTGAGGCCACCTGGGGTGCTTCGTGATGTCGTACTTCCTGTCCTTGAGGGGGTCTGTGCCGGTGATGAGCACGATGGCCATGTCTCTCGGCAGCTTGGCAACCTCCGCGCCCTGGATAAGGTCGCGTTCGAGGGTGTTCCAGTTGCGCGTCGAGCTGGGCATCGCGCCTCGGTTCTCGTTCCATGTGACCGTGTCGAGCGTCTGCTTGCCTACGGTCTCCGATATCTCCTTGACCGTGTCGGTGGACTTTCCGCCGAGGAACAGCGTCGTGTCGCAGCAGTCGATGATCGTCGCGGCGTCGTCCTTGTAACGCGCCTTGAGCTGCGAGAGGGATTGCAGGATCACCGACATCGAGATGTTCCGCGATCGGATCACCGCCACCATCTTCTCCACGTCGGGGAGCCTTCCGATGTTCGCGAACTCGTCGAACAGCAGGTGGACTGGCACAGGCAGGCTGCCGCCGTACTCGACGAGCGCACGCTTGCAGAGGATGTTCATGGTCTGCCACATCATGATCGCGAACAGGAAGGAGTAGAGGCTGCCGGTGTCGGACATGATGGCGAACACCGCGCGCCTGCCGTCTGCATCGCCCAGCTTGTCGAGCTCCATCTCGTCGTAGGAGACGAGCTCGCGCACCTGGGGGATGGCGAAGGGCTCCATACGCGTGTTGCAGCTCACGAGGATTGACTTCAGCGTCTTTCCCGCCGCGTCCTTGAACATCTTGTAGTGCAGGAGGCAGAAGTCCGAGTCGACCGGCGTCGGGCTCCCAGTCGTCACCCAGCCGAACTCCGAGCTCTCGGCCTTGTACGACTTCCTCGACCCCTTCTCGTACTCCTCGGCGCGGCTCATGCCGGTGCGCATGTAGCGCCGCCCGGTCTCGACCTCGTTGAATATGAGGTCGAGCGGGCTCATGTAGCCCTCGTCGTTCTCCTTCGCCTTCGCGAGCGAGAGCAGCGTCACCAGGCCGGAGAGCGAGCGGTCCTTCTCTCCGCAGTGCTTGACCAGGTACCCGATGAGCGCGACGTAGAGCAGCCTCTCGGCGTTCTCCCAGAACGGGTCGCCGGCGTGCTCCTTGTCGCCCGTGGTGTTGTCGATGAAGCACGTGACGAACTCCAGAATATCCGCCTCGTCGTGTATGTAGCCGAGGGAGTTGTAGTGCATCGACCTCTTGAAGTCGATGGTGTTGAACGAGAGGATCTCGTACCCGTTCGCCTCGAGCATCCGTCCCATCCTCGGGAGGGTCTCGCCCTTGGGGTCGGTGACGAGGAAGTTCGAGTTCATCTGCATGATGTTCGGCTCGACGTATCCGCGCGTCTTGCCCGATCCCGAACCGCCGACCACGAGAACGTTGCGGTTTCGCTCGTAGCGCCTGTCGTGGTCTTTGCGCTCCATGGCCAGGCCGAAGCTCTCGGTGAAGATGATGTTGTTCGAGGGGTCGGACACGTCGAGGAAGTTTCGTCCCTCGCGCTTGGTTCCCCATTTGGCGCTTCCGTGCTCCTCGCCTGCGCGCTCGCCCGGACGATGCGTCAGCGAGTACGCCCAGGCCGCCCAGACGGCGCATGCGGCGAGCAGGGACGCCGCCAGGGCGGCGGGGCTCGATGAGAGCGGGAACTGGCTCGAAATGAAGTCGGGGAGGGTTTCGAAAGCGCTGGTCAGGTTGCTTATCGGGTTGCCTGGAAGTGAGAATATGCACGTCACGTAGGCATTTGCGAGAACCGCCGCTGTGGTTGAGGCGACAGTCGTCGCGACCAGCGGCATAGAGCCCCGGCTCACCTTGCTCTCGTTTCCTGGAACCTTGGGTCACGCACCCTCTGTTGGGGCTTGTCAGCCTCGCGCTCCAGGGCATCGGCTGCCTCGCGAGCCTCCTTTGCCTTCTCTTCGAGCGGGCGGGAGTCTCGCTTCTCGTCGAGGTCCTTCTTCAGTTGCTCCGACGCGCGGCTCTCGGCGCCCTCGGTCTCACGGGAGAGCTCGTCGAGCGAATCCCGGACCTGCTGCGCCTCGGCTATCCTGAAGAGGAGGTACTCCTTTCCCGCCGCCTGGTCTTGGAACCATGCGGACTCTACGCCGTTCGCCTTCAGCTTCGCCTCGATGACGCCCTTGACCTCGTCGTAGCCGTCGATCTCCTGGAACTCGCGCATGTCGAGCTTCGCCCACTCGACGGCTGCGTCGGAGTCCTTCGGCTCGGCTTGCGTTCCGCCCTTGGCGTTCTCGAAGGCCGTCTGCAGCTTGCTGGCGCAGCGATGCATGGCGTCTTCGCCCATCCGCATGCCGAGGCGCACCATGAAATCGAACAGCTTCTCGCCGGACTCGTCGCCGAAATCGCCTGCCATCGCGGCCTCCTAGCTCCTAGTGTTCCTTGCTTGCGGAAGGCATCGAGGCGTTCCTGGAGTCGAGCTCGCCAGAGGCCTCCCGGCTCGAGAAGGCGCGCTCTGCCAGGCCGTCGCCCTTGATGGCCATCTGCATGCGGACGTCGATGGCGAGCGCCCTTGCGGCGGGCTCGTCAGCCTCGAACGCGGCCTCGTCGAGGTAGCTCGCGACCGCCTCCGGGTCGTCGGCCAGTGCGTCGATGGCGTATGCGCGGAAGCTCTCGGGGCGATCGCGGCCGTCGGCGATCTCGTGGTGGCCGAATTCCTCGGACAGCTCCACGAGCTTGTCTGCGAGCTGGCGCGGGAACAGGTAGTCGAGGCGCACGCATTCGTCGGTCGACGCGGCCCTCATAGACGCGATGAGGCGTTCGAAGTCCGATTTCGAGTGTGCGATGATGTGCTCGCAGGAGACCGATTCGAAGTCCACCCAGCCATCGCCGTCCCTCTTCAGCGCCCACCACTCGTCGCCGCCGTTGACCTGCTGGATGAAGGCTAGGTCGTCGAACACGATCCCCTGCCTGATGGCCCAGTTCCCGTGCTCGAAGAACGACGTCAGCGACTCCATGTCAGGCGCAGTGCAGAACTCGTAGGGGTATTCCTCGAGGTAGGGGTCGTCTTGCCAGTCGTAGCCTCCTCGCATGAGCCAGCCGTTCTCCTGGCACTTGTCCTCGAGCTGTTTGGCGGTCTGGCTGTCTACGGGTGCAAGGTGCTCGGAATCGTATCCCATGGCATCTCCGTTCTCCGATGGTATGGCGCGGACCGCGCTGGCCGCTTTGTCATGGGCGGGGTTTCGCCGGCGCGGTCCACCATAGCGCTGTATACAACGACATCGGCTTGCCCCGTGCGCTGTGGCGAGTCCTATGCCACGCTAAGCCCCGCTAAGCCACGGTTTACCTTTGGCCTTCCGGTGGTCGATGTCGGGGAGGGTCACGATGTCGCACATCTCGTAGAGCCTCGATGCGATCGCCTCGGCGCTTTCCCTCTCCCCGGACCTGCCCAGTCTTGCGGCGAGCTTCGAAAGCGGATACTGGGACGTCACCACGATCGGGCGCATCCCCTCGTAGCGAGCGTTGACTACCTGGAACATGGTGGTGAGCGCCCAGCCGCTGCCGTTCTCCTTGCCCATGTCGTCAAGGATCAGGAGGTCGCATCCGGTAAAGCGCCCCACCCCGCCGCTCTGGCTTCCGTCGCGACCGTACGTCGCCCGTATCGAGTCGAGCATGGCGAGGGTGTTGGTCAGGACGACCGAGTGTCCTTCGTAGACGAGCGCCCGCGCGAGCGCGGACACCGCGTGCGTCTTTCCGCTGCCCACGATGCCCGAAATGTAGAGCCCGTTGCCGCCATGGCGGTCGAACCCGAGGAGGAAGTCACCAATCGCCGGTATCGACGTTCTGGCGTTCGCGAACTTCCCGGTCACTCCTGCGGCCACCACCCTTTCGGCAACGTTCCTCTCGTGCTCGGCCTGCTGCGCCCTCTCGGTCCTCTCGTGCTCGGCGATTTCCCCTTCGCAGCCGCAGGTCTCGCTCATCAACCAACGCACCTGACCTAACAGCTCCACGCCGAGCGGGGTGAGCGGCTTTCCGCACCATCGGCATCTGATAGGGGGAGGCTCCTCGAACTTGAATCCCATCTCCCGGGCCTCCCGAGGGGTGAAAAAGGCGTTTTCTTTCATGTCCTATGCTTTCCCTTTTCCTTTTGGGTGACGGATCGTCACCGGTGCGCCTGACGAGCCGTCAGGGTTGAACGCCTCTCGGAGCGACACGTCGTCATGGGGTGACAGTTTGTCAGGGGGCGATGGCTCGCCGTGCGCCAGTTTCGTGAGCCGGTAGCTCCTCGTCACGTTGCCGGAAGGCGACGCATGCGTGCCGACTTGCACTATGAGTCCCTTCTCGACGAGCTCGTTGATGGACCGCGTGACCGTCCTGGGCGTCGTCTCGAGGAACCTCGCTGTCGCCGACCTGCTCTCGTAGAACTCGGAGTTTCCATCCCTGCAGAACCCGTAGATGCGCGCGAAGACGCGCAGGGTCACCCCGTCCAGCCCGAAGTCGCTCCACATGAACCTGTAGACGACTATGAAGTGCTCCAGGACTGGCGGCTCAACGCTCGCCATGCTCTTCCTGCTCCTTGTGACCGAAGGCAACCAGAAACGAGTTCTTGAAAACCCATTTTCCCAAGTCGGACCTCGAGATGAACATCCCGCGGGCCTTGCCGTTCAGCCTTCTGAACGGCAAGGGGTCCTCGTCTCTGCTCGCGAGATCCCTGACCATGTTCTCGCCTATCCCGAGAAGGACCGAAACGTCCTCGACCGTGTAGTAGTCCTTTAGAGGAACGTGCGGCTTGGTTTGCTTTGCTGTCGTCATCGCCGAGTCACCCCTTCGATCGCTCGGTTAGAAGCTCCTATGCGAGCGATGTCGGAGTGATTCCGCGCCAACTGCTGCACGGCGGTGCCGGATTCGATTGGTTCCCTAACGGGTCGAATGTCCCCTGCAGACGACCTTGACTTCATGGCGTACTATCTCAGAGGTCGCTGCCCATGGAGCGCAGCGTATCGTCGAGCTCCTTCTTCCTGACACGCAGGAGCCTCCCGATCCTGATTGCGGGTATCTGCTGCCTTTCGATCATCTTGTAGACGGACGACCTCGAGACGCGAAGGTACTCGGCGACCTGCGAGACGTCAAGCAGGCTGTCTCCCGAGTAATTAGCGTCCGAGGTCGGGGAGACAGCAAATCCCCAGATTTCCGCCTCAGTATTCTCACTGCGTGCGCTTCCATTGTCGGGCGACCCGTCGTTAGGACCCCCGGACCCTCGCGCGGAAGCCCGTCTCAGTTTGAAGATATCGTCAGCCATGTACCACCTCTCGTCTGGCATCTTTCGTATCGAATGCCATCTAGTGCCAAGGAATCCTGTTCCTTGGACGATATCGAGAGGTGTACTAGTTCTGTCGATGCCCGACAATGCGGCGTGAGGGATAGGCCGCGCTAAGCCACTGTAAGGCCCTCTTTTCCAAGGATGCCCGCTGCATCTTGCGGGGAGATAACCGAGCGGACCGAAGCGGGACTCTCGCAAGCGCAGCTGGCGCAGGTCGTCGGGATGAACCGACAGACCATTTGCTGCATCGAGGCAGGCGGCTACAACCCCACCCTCAACCTGCGCATCGCCATCTGCAAGACCCTCGGGAAGACTCCCGACGACCTCATCTGGATCGAATGGAGGACAACCATGAGCCCACTCAAGAAGCTTTTCGCCAGCGGCCCCAAGGACGAATGCCTCACCGCCGTAGCCGCCCCCGCCTACAAGGCCGGATTCCACATCCTGGCGTTCGGCATCATGTTCGACCTCTGGGCCCGCTTCAACTACCTCGCGCAGACGGACGTCGCGGGCAACGTCGTGCAGCAGGCCTCTCGAGTGCGCGGTCCTCGTCTCGGCTCTCGCCGTGGTCTTCGCGATTCTGGCGAGAAGCGGCATCTACAGCGACTCGCTGCGCTTCACCGAGGCCCGCACGCGAAAAAGGACCGTTGGGGCCTGCGCTTTTCTCGTCTTCGTCAGAAGGAGGGATTTTTGCTCCACGAGGCCTATCTACGGGCAGGAGCCTCATGTCCGGCGAGGGTATCTCCTTGCGGGCCTTCCCCCTATAGCCCGAGCCAGCCAGCTCCCCTCCCCTGGGCATCCACCATATCCCGGTAGATGCCCGCGGATGCCGCAAGCTCTTCGTGCGTGCCGCTCTGCGCGATGCGACCGTCGTCAACCACCAGAATGCGGTTCGCATTCTTGACGGTGTTCAGGCGATGGGCGATTACGAGCAGGGTTTTGCCCGCGCACAGCTCGTTTACCGCCTGCTGGATGGCGCTCTCGTTGTCGGCATCGACGCTGGCGGTGGCCTCGTCGAGGATGACGATGGGCGCGTCCTTCAGGATGCAGCGCGCGATGGAGATGCGCTGGCGCTCGCCTCCTGAAAGGTTGGCGCCGCCCTCGCCGACGACGGTATCGTAACCCTCGGGCAGGGCACAGATGAACTCGTGGCAGCGCGCCTTGCGGGCAGCCTCTTCCACTTCCTCCCGAGTGGCATCGGGACGCCCCATCAAGATGTTGTTGTAAACGGTGTCCTGAAACAGGTAGACCTGCTGGAACACCATGCTGATGCTGTCCATGAGCTCCGATAGCGGCACGTCGCGCACGTCCAGGCCGCGCACCTGCACCGAGCCCCCGCTCGTATCCCAGAAGCGCGCCAGCAGGTTCGCCATCGTGCTCTTGCCGCTTCCGGAGTGGCCGACCAGCGCGTACATGGTGCCGGGCACCTGCGCGAAGCTCACGCCGTGGAGCACCTCGTCCTCACCGTAGGAGAAGCTCACGTTCCTGAACTCGATTTCGGGCGTTCCCGTGGCCGGCTCGGCCGGCAGATGCTGCACCCCCTCGTCGGGCAGCTCCGCTCGATCCATGATGTCCTCGATGCGGTCGAGGCAGCTGCTCATGACCGTGAGACGCGTCGTGTCGCCGTTGAGCGCCTTGATGGGCGCGAACACATCGAAGACGAAGAGCATGAGGCCGACCGCGAACGGCGCTGTTAGCAAGCCTGCGCTCTGCAAGGCAATCGCCGCGACGAGAATCGCAACGGCACCGGCTGCATACAGCACGTAGAGCAGGCGCTCCCACGCCGTCTGATGGCGCTCGAACGCGATGTTCTCCTCGCAGGAGCGGCCGAAGTTCTCCCTGAGCTCGGCGGATTGCTCGCCAAGGAGGTTGTACGCCTTGATGATGGACATGCCCTCGAGGTAGTCGATGACTGCGGTCGTGAGCCTCTCGCTCTGATTCTGCCGCGTCGCGCTGTCAGTCAGAGCGCTCGTTCGCGCACGTTTTGCCACGGCGACGATTGCAAGGAGAACCACGAGCGCGAGCAGAGCAAGCCAGGGGCTCACCCACGCGAGCATGATGAGCATGATTGCCTGCGTGAACATGTGGCCCATGAGATCGGCGATGGCGGGGGTCACGGTCTCCTCGATGAAGACCATGTCGGTCGACAGCACCGAGCTAATCTTGCCGATGGCGCCCTCGGTGAAGTAGCCCATGGGCATTCGGCGTAGATGCGCGCCGAGCTCCACGCGCTTGTCCGCCATGATCAGGTAGCCGGTGCTCGCCTGCAGGCGGTCGGATGCGTAGGCGCAAAGCGCTTGCAGCGCCAGGCATGCCGCCATGGCTGCCCCCAAGCCGATGCAGAGCCGCGCGTCCGCCGCGTCTTCGTAGAAGGCGACGAGTCCGAAGAGCGCGAGAACTATTGGAGCCTTGGAGAGCAGCGAGCGGAGGAAGGAGAACGCGAACGCGATCTTGATGCGCCCACCATGGTTGCCCGCGAGCCTGAAGAAACGGCGAATCAGCTTAATCATGGTTCTCCTCCTCGCGCTTCGTGGAGACACGCCATGCCGAGCTGGCGCACGACGCCTCCCAGAGCGATTGGTATCTCTCGCAGCGTTCAAGCAGTTCCCCATGCGTGCCTCTGTCCACTATCCGGCCAGCGTCCATCACGCAGATTTCGTCGGCACCGACAATGGTCTGCAGGCGGTGCGCGATGACGACGACCGTTTTCCCCTCGATGATCGAGGCGATGGCGCGGCCCATGCGTTCCTCGTTCTCCGGATCCATGAAGGCGGTCGCCTCGTCGAGCACCACGATGGGTGCGTCTTTCAGGAGGGCCCGCGCAAGCGAGACGCGCTGACGTTGGCCACCCGAGAGGAGCCTTCCGGAGTCTCCCGCATTCGCGTCCAGGCCGTCCGGGAGCTTTGCCAAGAAATCAGCGCATTGGGCGCGTTGGGCGGCTTCGTCCACTTCCTCGTCGGTCGCGCCGGGCTTTCCCATGCGGATGTTCTCGCGCAGGCTCGTGTTGAAGAGGAATTGTTCCTGGCTCACGTAGCTGATCTGCTCGTTCAGGGCTTCGAGGCTCATGTCGCACAGGTTCTGACCGCCCACCTCGATGGCACCGCCGTCGAGGTCGTAGTAATGAACGAGCAACCGTGCCAGCGTGGACTTGCCGCTTCCTGACTCGCCCACCAGCGCCACCGTTGAGCCCTCCGGGACGTCCAAGCTCACGCCGTGGAGCACCTCCTCGTCGGCGTACGAGAAGCGCGCGTCGTCGAAGCGGATGCCGTGGCCGTTCCCGTAGAAAGGCGCATCCGCCTGCTTGAGGGGCGCCGCAACGAGGGCGGACTCGAGCGCCTCGATCTTGTGGTTAATCTGCGGCATGACGGATATGAAGCTCATCGCACGCATGAGCGGAGCGCCGATGCCGAACCCCAGGCACAGTACCAGGACGAGGTCGGGTAGCGTTGAGAACCCCTGGATCACGAACCAGGAGCCCACGGGCAGGACGACCATCGCCACGCACGGCAGTATCGACCCGTACAGCGCCATCCACGGCCAGCTCGCGCGGTACCAGTCGATTGTGAGGTCACGGTAGGAGCGGATATCGTCCTCGAAGCGGCGATAGCTCTCGCCGTCGCGGTTGAAGACCTTCACCACCTCCATGCCGTTCACGTACTCGATGATGGTGACGTTCATCTTCTGGGCACTGCCGTAGTAGGCGCCCATGCGTCCCATGCCCACCTTGTACATGATGGCGCTGCACAGAATTCCCAAGGGGAGCGAGCATAGGCTCAGCAGGGCGAGCTTCCAGTCCACGAAGAACATGGCCACGTAGACGATCGCCGGCACAAGCAGATTGGCGAGGCCTTCTGGTAGGGCATGGGCAAGTAGGAGCTCGATGCTGTCGACATCGTCGATGAAAAGCTTTTTGAGAGTGCCCGTGCCCTTGTCCTGGATGGTGCCCAGAGGCTGGCGCTCCAGCTTGGACTGCATGGCACAGCGCAGGTTGCGCAGGATGTTGAAGGCGGCGTCGTGCGAGATGCTCAGCCCCCGCACGTAGAGGAGAGCATGGAAGATGCCGCAGGCGAGGATGGCGAGCACCCAGGGAAGCACTGCGGCGACGCCCAGGGCCTCGTGCTCCAGCAGGGGGCGGATGATCTGAAACAGGAACGCGTACTGCGCGACATAGGCGATGAGCGCGACGAGCATCACTCCCATCGCCTCGTAGGTGCGGCTCTTGTACGCGCCTGCGTAGGCGAATACGTTTTTGAACATGTTCGGCTCAGAGCTCCTTTGCATGCTGCGGCTCGTGCTCTCAGAACAGCGCCGCGATGGCCTCTTTTTCCGCTCGGACATTTAGGTCGGACTGCAGTCTGCCGTCGGCAAGGTGGATAGCCCGCGTGCAGCAGCGCGTCACGAGTTCGTGGTCGTGCGTGATGACGAAAACGATCCGCCCATCGTCTGCCAGGGCGCAGATGAGCTCCGCCACGCGCTGGAGGTTCAGCTCATCAAGACCGCTTGTGGGCTCATCGAGGACGATGATTTCCGAGTGCTTCATGAGGGCGGCGCCAATCGTCACCCTCTGCTTCTGCCCTCCGGAAAGCGATGCTGGATGGCGGGACTCGAGTCCGGAAAGTCCGAGGCGCTCGCACGCCCCTGCGGCACGAGCCTCGGCGTCGGGTTCGCCTTCCATGCCGAGCAGGAGCTCGGCTGCCACGCTCTCGCCGAACAGCTGGTAATCAGCGTCCTGCATGACGAAGTACGATGCCTTCCTGAGCGCTCGGGCGGACATGCGCCTCCCGTTGAGACGGATTATGCCTTTCGAGGGGCGGCGCAGGCCGCTAAGGATGCTCGCGAGCGTGGTCTTGCCCGCGCCGTTTGCCCCAACGAGTGCGATCACCTCGCCGGAATGCGCCTCGAGACCCACATCCCTCAAAACTTCATGCCCACGCTTGTAGGCGAAGGACAGCGAGGACACATCGAGGTGCGGGAGGCCTGCCACGGCAGGTCTCCTCGATCCCTGAGCGCGCTCGACGATACGCCTCGGGGCCGTCTGGCGCAGGGAGTATCGTTCACGCCCGGCGGCATCGAGCGCGAGGAACTCGTTCCGCTCCAGTTCCGCTGCCTTCTTTCCGCCCGACATGACGACGGCACGGTCCACGACGCCGGAAAGGTACTCGAGCCGGTGCTCGACGATGACGATCGTGCGCCCTTCGCATTTGAGCGTTGCGAGCACCTGGGCCAGCTGCCCGGTCGCTGTTGGGTCGAGGTTCGCCGACGGCTCGTCGAACACGAGGATCGGCGGAGAGTAGGCATGCACGGAACCGATGGCGATGCGTTGCTTCTCGCCGCTTGACAAGCTGAAGATGCTGCGCTCGAGGAGTCCGGACACGTCGAGCGCGCATGAGGACAGAGCGATGCGGTCGAGCATCTCGTCTCGGGGCATTCCCATGTTCTCGCAGGTAAACGCCATCTCGGACGTTGTGTCGGTGGTGAAGAACTGCGAACGTGGGTCTTGAAACACGCTGCCCACGGTCGCAGTGAGCTCCTCGACGCTCATGTCGGCCACGTCTCTGCCGCCGATTTTCGCCGCCCCTGCCAGCTCGCCTTGGAAGAAGCGGGGAATCAAGCCGCCGATGAGGCGCGCGACCGTTGTCTTGCCGCTTCCGGAAGGGCCGCACAGCAAGACGCATTCTCCCTCGGAGATCCGAAGGCTAAGCGAGGAGATGCTGGGAGCTGCGGCTCCCGAGTAGCGGAACGTGGCGTTCTCGATCGAGATCATGCAATCACCTGCCAGATCACGATGCCGCCAAGCGGCGTAGCATTGGCAAAAGCAACAATTACCGAAAAGACGGCAAGCACGACAAAGGCGAAGGCGTCCCTCCCGCGCAGACGCACGTCACGCACGCAGGTACGCCTGCGCTCGCTTTCGATGCCGCGACTCACGGCCGAGAGCGAAAGCTCGTCTGCGACCTTAAGGCAGCGCATGAGGAGCGGCACCATAAGATGCTCGAGCGCGGCGAGCGGCCTTCGCAGGACACTCGTGCCCGTAAGCTCGAGACCGCGTATCCTGAGCGCGTCGCGTATGCTCGACGCCTCCTTGCCGATGGTGGGGATGTAACGTAGGGCGACTGCGAGGGGGATTGTCACCTCTTTGGGGAGGTGAGCACGCTCCAGAGCGCATATCAGCTCGCCCGTGCGCGTGCTGTGCACGAACCACGCGACCAGCAGGAACACGGGGATGAACTTCACGAGCGTGAAGCCGACGACCAGCAGGATAGTCGAGAAAAGCGGCAGCCGGTAGGCGGCTGAAAGCGCCAGCAGGAGGTTCATGCCCGCATAGATGGTGAGCGCCATGCCAGCCGCTCGCCCGGCGCCGCCCGCTGCGGCGAGCACGAACGCCGCAGCGGCGATAACGAGCACGATAGCCTCGCCTTTCGCTATGAGGCACAACGTGCTCGTGACAATCACGATAACGAGCTTCGTGCGCGGGTCGAGTCCTCTCACGCCGATTGGGACGGCGGATATCAGCCGCCGCGTCCCGTCTACATTCCTTGGGCTCTCTGCCATGTTGCGGGCTCTCACTTCTTTGTGCGCTACTCTTCGACGAGACCTGCGCGCACGAAATGCCTGCGCAACACCTTGCGACCGATGAGACCGCCGACGAGGGCGAGCGCCACGCCGACGGCAACCATCACGAGAAGCATCGGGTCGGAGATGAAGGAATTGAGGGTGGCGCTGTACTCGGCGGGGATGCCGTTGTTCTGCATCGTCTCGTTGAACGCGTCGCGCAACAGGACGATGGCGCCGCAGTAGCCAAACGAGAGGCCGGCGACGCTCACCGCGTAGCTCGCGAGCATGCGCTTCGGGTTGCGGGGGTTGCCCCACATGACGGCTTCCGCGATGACGCAGGAGATGAAGAAGCACAGCACGGTAAACCAGAACGTGCCCATCACCAGGAAGATCAGGCTGTAGACTACGCCCGAGATCGTGAACACCCCACGCTTGGGAACCTTGGCGAGCATCAGCATGTAGATGATTCCGTTGGGGATTGCCGCCAGCGCCGGGTAGAAGGGGTTGGTGACGGGGGAAAGCCCGCAGACGATGCCAATCACCATGCAGACGACCGCCGCTGCGGCACCGAGAACGCCGATGAGGACAAGATCTTTCACGGAAAGCTTAGAGCTGGTTTCGACAGCTTGGCTCATAGAGGCCTCCTTGATCGCACGGAATACCTGGTCTCTATTGGATTATTTACCTAGGCTTACTTCAACCGAAAACCGTTCAAGGTCAACCCGAATCCGGTATTCCCTTGTCGGGGCCTTTCACGGCAACACGGTTCAGATGCCGCTGGGGGAGACGCCGTAGTGGTCTTTGAAGGCCTGCGAGAAATGGCTCGGGTTCGCATAGCCCACCGTCGCTGCCGCTTGCGCCACGCTCAGACCCTCGACCTCGATGAGCGCGCGAGCCCATTCGAGGCGGTGCTCAATCACGTATGCATGAATGGTGGTGCCGTAGACCTGCTTGAAGACGCGGGAGAGCTTCGATTCGCTCAGGCATGCCATTCGTGCGAGTTCGGGGTAGGTCGGGGGGTCGATGAGACGCGAATCGAGGATGAGCTTCGCCTGTTCGGCGGCTTCGCAATCCGATTTGGAGACGCCGCTGCTTTGCCGCTGACTATTGGTGTCGAGCATGGCGACAACCAAGGCCAGCAATTCGAGAATCTTCCCCTCAGCATACAGTCTGCCAACGCCGCCAACGAAGGCATTATGACGCAGAGAGGCCAAGGACGCCCTCATTGCGGAGGTCATGGGCGCCTCGAACCCGTCCGCGCCGACTAGGATGACCCCGACGTCGCCATTCATATCGCTTCGACCCGCCATGCCCAAGGGAATACTTAGACTGACGAAGTCGTATTCTAAGTTTTGGAGATAGCAGATGCTGTGGGGTCCTCCGCTTCTGGACTGCACGAAGAACGAGTCGGTATCAACCGATCTGGCAACCTGACGGACGGCGGGACAGCCAGACGCCCATTCGACTCCCGTTCCGACGCAGAATCCCACATTGACCGACCGAGAAAGCCCCTCGTCGGAGAAACTCACGCTTCTTGAAAACAGCATGCGGTGTTCGCATGCGGAGATGGAGCCCGATGTTCCGAGCGAGCAGATGCGGCCTGCTCCTATATCTTGCGGAAGGGGAAAGTCGATCCAGCCGCCTGAAACCGCATCTCGATGAGCCGCATATATCGTATTGCAGCCTTCGGAGAACTGCGGTGTCGCTCGCCCTTTGTCCACGCGCCCGTTACCATTCCTTCGCTCGCTTTAGTTAGACTCACCTAACTATTTAACCGATTGTATCACAGGGACCATCATCGTCCTGGTCGAAAAAGTGAGAGAGGGCTCTTTCCATTCTGTCTCGTCATTCTCTGCTCTTCTGGCGTTATCGCTTGCGGTGCCAATTCAATTGGGACTCAGGCGGGATTGGCGTCGTTGCATTTTCCCAGATTAGGCGTTTGCTTCCTCGTGGCTGAAATTTACTCTCCGGTGATACGGGGAAAGTCCGGCGGCACCTGTCTTGACGTGAACTCGGTTACGTACAATCGTTTCACGTTTCCGCTGGTCAGGGATTTACTCCCCGACAACCTGTTACCATTCCAGCACTTTCGCGTGCTACAGTGGAACTCAGTACTGAGTTCCAGGTGAGTTCCAGTTTTGAGACGATTTCGCACTGCCGGGAGTAAATATAAGCGCAGTTCAGAGCACGGGTTGAGTTCACGAATGCTAGAGTATCGACAATAGAGTGGGAGTAAACCATTTACTATATTCCTTTAGCTTAGCAACTAGT
>ERZ773180.196-NODE-196-length-41068-cov-13.233560_pt1 | contig 41068 bp, 26 predicted proteins | sample MGYA00511080_ERZ773180 | MGnify/ENA primary metagenome ERZ773180 (study PRJEB29015, sample SAMEA2738175) | human oral metagenome | biome: human oral; feature: human-associated habitat; material: saliva | place: China | collected 2178 ... | reverse complement strand
GCCTCACCCAGCGCATGCTCGCCACGCAGGAAACCGGCACCGGCGCCATGGGCCAAATCTCTCTCCTCCTCAAAGCCGTCATCGCGACATCGCTGACCATGGAGGCCCTCCTGGCCGCCGTGTTCCTCCCGCGCTTCCTGTCGATGGGCATCGACCCCGTACGCGCCGTGTGGGACGCCGTCTTCATGGCAATCTCCGTGTTCAACAACGCCGGCTTCGTCATCCTGCCCGAAGGCCTCTCCCCCCACGTCACCGACTGGTGGATGCTCATCCCCATCATCCTGGGCACCACCGTGGGAGCCATCGGCTTCCCCGTCATCATGGACGTCGCCAAGAACCTGCGCACACCCCGGCGCTGGCGGCTCCACACCAAACTCACCCTGTCGACCTACCTGATCCTCGCTTTCGTGGGGGCACTCGCCCTGGCGCTCACCGAGTGGAACAATCCCGCGACCCTGGGCGCGATCGACACTCCCTCCAAGATCCTCAACGCGATGCTCGCCGGCGTGAACTCCCGCTCGTCCGGACTGTCCGCCCTGGACGTCGGCGCCATGCAGACCCAGACCCACTTCGTGCAGGACATCCTCATGATGATTGGCGGCGGCTCCGCATCCACGGCGGGCGGCGTGAAGGTCACAACCTTCGCGGTCCTTGTCCTGGCCGTCATCGCTGAGGCGCGAGGCGACCGCGACATCGAGACCTTCGGGCGACGCATCCCCACGAGCGCCGTCCGACTGGCGGTTGCCGTGTCACTGCTGGGCCTGGCGCTCGTGGCCGTGTCCGTGGTCCTCCTGCTGTCGATGACGAACTACTCGCTCGACATCATCCTGTTCGAGACCGCCTCCGCTTTCGCGACCGTGGGCCTGTCCACCGGCATCACCCCGATCTTGCCCGTCGGCGCCAAGTACGTCCTGATTTTCCTCATGTTCGCCGGCCGCACCGGCTCCATGACGGTGGCAGCAGCACTCGCCCTGCGCGAGCGCTCCCGCGTCATCCGCATGCCGGAGGAACGGCCGATCATCGGCTGATCGCCAGGGCGGGTGGCGGCGTTGGAGCGCGAAAAAGTTCGCCCAACAACGCCCCCGTGGCCTCCCCGCGCGAAAAAGTTCGCCCAACAACACCTCCATCTAGGCCAAACCGCGAAAAAACTCTCCCAGCGAGCTCAAAAACACCGAAAACCGGCCATTTTTGCCGAGCAGGGCGAACTTTTTCGCGCTTCCCAATCCGAATCACCCCGCAGGGCGAACTTTTTCGCGCAGCCCCAACACGCAACGAGCAATCCACGCGCACCACCGGCCCGGCGCACACAAGAAAGCACGCGCGACAAAGCACCCACGACAAGGTACGTACACCTCGGCAACCGGAAGGCAACTGCTCGTCGTCCACAGGTCACTTCTCCCGCTCGTAGTTATCCACAGGCTCACGCGGAAGGCTTGAATCGTACCCATCATCGGCACACAGTAGGACTCATGCACCAACAAAGAGGCCTACTAGCCCGTAACGAAGGAGTTGCGATGTTGCGTGACCGCGTGGAGTCCATCCGTTCTTCCCTAGTCGTTGCTAACTCGCACGCGACTAAGGACCGCATTCATCGGCGCGCACGAAAAGGAGAGCTCATTCGCCTACTGGCCGGCGTTTACATTCCTTCAGCGCGGTTGATTAGCCTGAACTCACGTGAGCGCAAAACAACGGTTTTCATTGCCCGCATGTGCGCTGCGAGTCTGCGATATTCCGATTACGTCATGAGCGGTGCTGCCGCTGCATACCTCCTTGGTCTCCCCGCAGAGGAGCAGATCGAGAAGCTCACGCTATATGCGCCGTTTCGAGAGCGCCCACGCGAGATTCATTTTCCAGCGATCACAATTGATAAGAGCGAACGTTTTTCAGCCGTGACAATTGCCGTTTCTCGTCCACGATCACAGGTTCCCTCGATAAAGTACTTAGGCTTCCGCATCGCGACACCTGCGCGAGTTGTCGTTGATTGCGCTCGTCTACTAAACGAACAGCGCGGATTTCCCATCGTCTGCGCAGGGTTGGCACGGGCGTGCCAGTTTGATCGTTTCCGTCAGGATGAGTCGCGCGCCCGCCAGGAGGAGTCGCGTGGGGAATTCCATGAGGCCTTGGCCGACACTCCGCTTAACACCATCGGACGTGAGCGCGCCCGATGGATGATTGATCGTGCCGACGCTGGATGCGAGTCTCCGGGTGAGTCCCTCGTGTTGCTGGCGTTGCTGCGTGCGGGGATCGATGGAACAACCACGCAAGAAGAGGTCCAGGTTGCCGGCCACACCTACTTCGTCGATATTGCGCTGCCCAACCTGAAGATCGCTATCGAGTTCGACGGCCGCATCAAATACGGGGACACGATTGATGAAGTCCACGAGAGCATCGAGGCGGAACAGCGACGGCAGCGAGACCTCGAACGCGCCGGGTGGACAGTCGTTCGGGTCCGTTGGTCAGATCTGCGCGTCATCGACGAGGTCGTCGCGCAGGTTCTGGTCGCCATCCGCGCAAAGGTGGGACGTTAGCGACCAAGTAAGCGCGTTTCACGCGCGTTTCACGCGCGTTTCACGCGTGTTTCACGCTCACCGCCCCACCCGAGCGCGGACACCACAGACACCACCTCGCTCACGGCCACGCCACCCTCTCCACCGAATGTAGGCAGGTCTCGGACCGCGCTGACGGCCGCAGCGTTCGCGTTGGGGGCGCACGCAGGGAAGAATGGGGGGCATGGCAGATGAACGCGAGTCAAAGGAACTCCAGTCGGGAACGCTCGTCATCGGGCTTGGCCGTTTCGGCTCCGCCGTCGCGGTGACACAGGACCAGCTGGGCTACGAGATCCTGGCCGTCGAAAAGAACCCCGCCCGCGTGCAGGCCTTCGCGGGTCGTTTCCCCCTCGTCGAGGCCGACGCGACCTCCAAGGACGCCCTCGAGCAGCTGGGAGCGCGCGAGTTCCGCAGCGCCGTGGTCGGCGTGGGTTCCTCGCTGGAGGCGGCGGTGCTCATCACCGCGAACCTCGTCGACATGGGCATTTCCTCTATCTGGGTAAAGGCGACCTCCTCCCAGCACGGCCGTATCCTGCGCCGCGTGGGCGCTCACCACGTCGTCTACCCCGACTTGGACGCCGGCAAGCGCACGGCGCACCTGGTGGGTGGCCGCATGGTCGACTACATCGAGATGGAGAAGGATGGCTTCTCCATTATGAAGCTGCGCCCCCCGCAGGAGGTGCGCGGCTTCTCCCTTGAGGAACTCGACCTGCGTGGCCGTTACGGCGTCAACGTGCTGGCGATCCGCCGCCCCAAGCAGCGCTTCGAGTACGCGGATTCATCGACGCGTATCAACGCCGACGACGAGATCATCGTGTCGGGCGACTCGCACCTGCTGGAGTACTTCGCGAACCGCCCCTGAGCCCCTTTGCATACGGTTGTGGCCCCGCACAGAAACTACTGTGCGGGGCCACAACCATTGTCAGCGTGACCGCTCAACGCGGCAAGCAGACCCGACCTAGGGGAGCATTTCCTTCCAAGTCCTCGAAGGAGTAGAGCCTCCCTTTCCACGGGTTGCTGGAGTATCGCGAATCATGGGGCCCAAGGCCGGTAGCCAGGGGCTGCTCGGCCCCTTCGGCCCCTTGACCTCGGGAAGCTTCACAGGGTTCTTGCCAGAATTCTTCCTGCCCTTCCAAAGCTCCCAGAGCTTCCCAATGGTCTCCCCACCCTTCTTTACACGGTCCCAGAAGGAAGGCTCTTCCTTCTTCTTCGGGGTCTCAGGGGCGGGCTTTGGAATGTCGGGTTCCGGCGACTTGCGCGGGGTCTCGGGGGTCTTCGACGAGGACTCGCTAGCGCCACAGCATCCGCCACCGGGGTCGACACAATCCTTGCCGACCTCGCGGATGGAGGAGGTCAGGTTCGACATTGCGGTGCCGATCATGTCCACCATCGCCTTGATGGCATTGAAAGCGTTCTCGACCATCGTGAGGATGTTCTTGATTTCGGATGCCCACTCAACGGCCCTCGCCGCGATCTCCTTACAGGCCTCCCACAGAGCGTAGCCCAACGTCAACGGAGCTTTCCAGGCAGCGTTCGCGGCAATACCGACGAGTTCGGAGACCACCGCGCAGATCAGGTCGTGTACCTTCTTGACGAGGGTCGCGACCGTCGCAACAGCGTTTCCGAACTTAGAGGAGGTGCCTGCGACGCCGCGGGTAGCGTTGACGACCTGGCCCTGACGCATCAGGTATGCGGACACCGACTCGCCCGACATCTCCGCCATGGCACTCTGACCGCTCGACTCCAGCTCGTCCGCGATCGACGACAGCGACTCGGACACGGACTGCCAGGAGACGCCGATGCCGTTCACCTGAGCGGAGTCACCGGTAAGCTGGTTCATCCACATGTTCAGCGGGTACACGTAATCAAGGGCGATGCGAGTGGCAAACGAGACCCCTGCCTGAACAGGACTCGTCATCGATCCGACGACGGACACCGCCGCGTCCACTGCGGAACTCGCCGCCTGCAAGGCACTATCCACGTTCGGCGACTGAGCCAGGGACTTAAGGTCCTCGACAGCGTTGATGATCGGGTCGGAGCCACGAATACCCTGGCTCGGCGTGTAGACGGGCTGCTTCACAGTCACTTCTTAACTCCTTCGAAGATAAAGCGGCGCAGGGAGCGTTCCTCGTCCTGACGCTGACGGTTCAGGAATGTGTCGATGTCCTGATCGCCGTGCTGGTCCTGCTTCTCGAAGAGGGACTTCACGTCATCCGGCTTCGAATCCGGGTGCGACTTCGTGAACTCTTCGATGCGCGTGTTCTGGGCCTTCTGCTGCTCTTCGACGAAGGTGCGGTAGCTGGCCTGCTGGTCTGTGCGCTGCTTGGACATGAAGGTGTCGAACTCGCGGCTGGTCGCCGTCGGGTTGTCCTTGACGAACTCGCGAATCTGCGCCTCTTCATCCGTGCGCTGCTTCGCCAGGAAGTCGGTCATCGCGTCCTGCTGTTCCTGCTGGTTCTGCTCGATGAGCGACTTGACCTCGGAGATGTCCTCGCCCGGGTGGGCCTCGGCGTAGCGCTCGAGGGCCTTCGCCTGATCCTCCTTCTGACGCTCGTAGAAAGTCTTCAGGTCATCGTTTTCGTCCTCGCGCTGCTTCTCGAGGAAGGCGCGGAGTTCGTCGTCGGTCACGGAGATCTTGTCGTTGCCGCTCAGAAGGGAGGCGAGATCGTCTTCCTTCTTCTCATCCTTGTCCTTGTCGTCGAGGGAGCCGTCACCGCCGGGAGGGGTCGGAAGCGACGCGCCGCCGCCACCGCCGGTAGCTCCGCCGCCGAAGCCTCCACCGCCGCCGCCGAAGCCTCCACCGCCGCCGAAGCCTCCGCCACCGCCGCCGGAGCCGGTGCCACAGCTGGGGTCCTCCATCTCGTCCTGAACCTTCTGAGTCTGGTCAGTGATTCCAGTCTCAGTTTGGTTCATCTCAGCCGCCGTTTGACGCAGGCACGCAGCGAGACGGTGCTCAGCCTCGGAGATGTCCTTCATCATCGCGGAGAGGTTCTTGATGCCGAAGTGCGCGACAGCCGCATAAGGAAGGAACATGAGGCCGAAGGCGTTCTGCGACACCTGGTTCTGTGTGCCGGCCGCAATGTTCTGCGCGCTCTCGATCGTGGTTGCACATGCGTCAACCTCGGTCGCATGCGACTGAAGCTGGGCGGTGTTAATCGCGAGATCGTAACCCATCGCGATCAGCGCCCAAGCTGCTCGAGGCGCGAGCTAATCTGAGCGACAAACTCGCCCATCGCCGAGTCCCCGCCGCTGAACTGGCGGTCGCCCTGCTCGCGCAGGAAGCGGCTCATGTTCTTACCGGCATCGGAGTAGGCCTCCATGATGGCTTCCTCTAGGTCCGAGGTGCTGCCTTCGAGGGCCTCATCGTCGATCGACACGCGGGTCATGGTCCCCTCCTGGCTGATCTCGACCTCGACCTCACGGCGGGAGTCAAAACCAGTAACGCGAGCAGACTCAAGCGTGGTCACGAACTCGTCCATAGCCGCAGCCCTGCGTTCGGCCTCGGCGATCTGGGCGTTGAGCATCTCTTCAAATTCTTCGGGCGTACGCCCCATCACATCTACCATACGGTTATCCTAACTGACTTGTTTGATCTGCGTACAACACTTCACGAGACGAGACGCCTCGCTGCCACTCACCCCTCGCGTAAGTCAGCACGACGTTCAACATTCGCGATGGCGTCGCGGCTCACGGCCTGCTCATCCCGATTAGTGGTAGAGCGGGCTCGTCCCCAGATGGACCTCGTACCTCTGCCCTTCGCTCAGAGCGCTTTCCTCATCGACGCCCCGGTACACGTACCCGTCGTCGTTCAGAACCTCACGCGGATTCGCCAGCCCGTAGTAGTAGTCGTAGAGGTCATCCCTATGGAAGGCGAAACGACTACCCTTCTCCAGGAGCGGATTCTCCTCCGGGTACTGCGACGGATCGGCGGCCAGCAGAGCCGCCGGGTTGATCTCACCGTAGCCGGTGCGTTCGTTCCACTGCCCGTTCGTCCCCCACGCAGTGGCGAGCACGGCCTGAAGAACCTGGTTCACGCTCAGATCAGGACTACGAAAACGCTGCCACGCGAGGGCCAGGAAACCGGCAACCATAGGGGCCGCGATAGAAGTACCTGTCGCCCGCGTAAGCTGATTGTCCAGCGTCGACCTACCAACAACGACCCCCACAGCGGAAAGAGTAACCCCCTCCCCGTAGTTCGAATAGTCCGCGAAGTTACCGTCCTTATCAAGGGCAGAGACGCCAATGACACCTCCCCACATGCCCAGCGAATTATCGGGATCGCGGGTTCGATCGTTAGCAACACCAGCAACGATCGGCACACCCGAGAGAGCCGCCCGAGAAATAGCCCAGCGCATCTCCTGACTCTGAGGATTGCTATAGGTAGCCGAGATCGAAATGATGTCAGCGCCGTCGTTGATCGCCTGCTCAATGAGATAGTCCAACTTGGCTCGCCCTGCCGGACGCGTCCATCCGAGCGAACAGTCATCACTACTCTTCTGCGCATCCATGATCGACACATAGTTGTAGATGGTGGCCTTCGGCGCGATTCCAAAGTCCGGGGCGACCAAGAGCTGCGCGATGTACGTCGCATGTTCATCATGTTCTGCATCCACGGGCGCTTCACACGGGCTCTTATCGACGATGTCCGCACCCTGCAGCTCGGGAATGGACGTGTCGATGCGCCCGTCGATGACAGCGATAATCACACCCTCGCCCGTGTACCCCTGAGCGCGCAGCTCGTCCAGGTTGTAGCGCGAATAGTACTCTTCATCCGAAACTCTCACCTTGCGATCCACCGCCTCCGCAGGGGTAGCGGGAGCGACGGGCGACAGCACGGCCGTCAGGGCCAGGGCGCAGGCCGAGGCCAGAACGGAGAGGGCACGCAGGCCTCGGGACCGACCGATCGATCGCATCATATTGTCTGTTCCTTTCGCTCGGACTCTCGGACGCTCGGGCACTGAGACACTCGGACACTCGGGCACTCAGGCAAGCCGAGGCCCGTTACTGGCCGTGATAGCGGGGGCTGGTGCCGATGTGTGTCGGGTAGCCGTGTTCGCGACTGAGGGCAGCCTCTTCGTTCACGCCGCGATAGACGTAGACATCATCATTACGAATCAGGATGGGGTTAACGACACCATCCACATAGTCGGCGACGTCGTCCCATGAGGGCACCGAGTCGTAGACCTGCGGGACGCAGGGATTCTCGTCCGCGTACTGCGACGGGTCTGAACGCAGGAACGCGATCGGATCGACGGGGCCGTAGCCGGTGTACTTGTTCCACCCGCTACCGCTTCTGCCCGTTGCAGCCAGCGCCTGCAGCATCTGATCTGCACTGACATCCTTGTCGAAGTGCTGCCAGCCGAGCGCCAAGAAGCCGGCGATAATCGGGGTCGCAAAGGATGTTCCCTGCGCTTCCTGGACACGACCGGTCGACGTATCACGCGTCACGACTGAACCCAGCGCGGTCGTCAGCAGCCCGTTGCCCCAGTTCGTGTACTCCGTGAGAGTACCGTAACGGGTCGTCGCTCCGATGCCGCAGATTCCCCTCCACCGGGCCAGCGCGTCACCGGGGTCCTCGGTGGTCTCGTTGCCCATCGCTGCCACGACGATGACGCCCTCGGCGAGCGCCCGTGCCATCGCCCACCGAAGGTCGATGGATTCGTCGTTAAAGTTACTGGAGATCGTAATGATGTCGGCACCGTCGTTGATCGCCTGCTCGATGAGGAGCGGTGTGTCATTTTCCGCTTTACCCGTCCAGCCGGAGAGCGTGCAGTTCGACGTATCACCGTGAAGGGGGATCGTGTAGGTGTAGAGCGTCGCATCGGGCGCTACACCAAACTCGGGCGAGACCAGGATCTGCGCGACCGTGGTGCCGTGTGCCATATTCTCGGGGGCCGAGTCCTTGACGCAGGGCGTCCGATCCTGAATGTTCGCGCCCTTGAGTTCGGGAATGTTGGGGTTCACGGCGCCATCCAGGACCGCGATGGTGACGCCCTTGCCCGTGATTCCCTGATCATGGATGGACTTGAGCTTGTAGAAGTTGTAGTAGTCCTGCTTGTCAGCGGTCATCGGCGGGTCGGCGGCGTAGGCCGGCGCAACGGGGGCAAGGCTCACTCCGAGGCTGAGTGCGATGGCGCCGACGAGGATCCCCACACTCTTACCCCAGCGTCGTGTTGTCCGAGTTGTCATGACAGGTCCTCTTCCGAATCTTCGATGACGGCGGGCCTCCCGCGCAGGTGCGAGAGGATCACGAGGCCTCCGATCAGCGAGGCTCCGAGGACCGCGATCGCGGACACGATAGAGGCACGAATCGTCAGATTGTTTTCCCTCGACGTCAGGTCCGCCGAGGCCACGGCGGGCCGGGCCGGGGCCGGGTGCTCTGCGGCATTGGGATGTTCGGGCCCAAACCTGGTACCAATGTCGGTGAAGGTGAGGGCGTCGAAGGGTGATACGACACCCCAGCCGAGGGCGTCGGTACGCTGATCGGCAGTGCCGCGCAAGGCGGTCACTTCGAGGCGATACTTCCACATGTCGGGCCCCTCATCGGGGTAAGCCGAGGCCACAAGGGCCGCAAAGCCGCCAGCGTATGCGGTCGCGTAGGACGAGGACGGCAGGGGCTGGTCCCCCTCGTATCCACCAACGAGGCAGTCGGCCTGATCGAACCAGGTCGTGAGGATGACGCTGGCGGGCACGGCGAGCTTGACGTGCGCGCCATGCACCTGCTGATCCGAGGCCGATCCGTCGGCGTTCGAGGCGGTAACGCCGAGCACACCCGGGTAGGCGGCCGGATAGACGACCTGATCCGCTTCCTGGCCCTGGTACACGTTGCCGGTCGAGGCCACGACGAGGGCCCGGCCGCGCACGGCGTTGATGGCTGCCTCGAGCTGGGGGTCACCCACGGGGGCGGACTGTGCGACGACGATGATCTGCGCGCCCTGGTCGGCGGCCCACTGGATCCCGCGCCCCACCTTCGACATGAAGGTCTCTTCGCCTTCCTTCTGCGGGACGTGCTGATCGAGGCCGAGGTCGACGCGCACCGGGAGGATCTTCGCCTCGGGGGCGACGCCGACGAGGCCCGATCCCATCTCCTTGGGCAGTTCCTGCGCGGCGATCGCACCGGCGATGGCGGTGCCGTGTTCGCCGACGTCGACGCGCCCGTCGGTGTTTTCACCGCTCAGGTCGATGCCGGGGAGCACCACGGGCCCGTCCGGGCCCTGGAAGTGCTGGTTGCCGGAGGCTACGCCCGAGTCGACGATCGCGACCGTGACGCCACGGCCTCGTGAGATCTCCCAGGCACGACGCACTCCGACGGCGTCGAAGATGGCGGGCGCTTGCTTGATGTACGAGGGCGAGTTCTGCGAACATTCGCCGCCCTCGGATTCGCTTGCGGGTGTCGTTGCCGACGACGACGGTGTCGGCGTCGGGCGCACGCTCGGGGTCGGCACCGGGTCCGCGTGGGCGACGCCGGGGCCGAACGCGCCGGAGTCCTGGGGCGAGACGACCGGGGCCGCGAGAGGCACGAGCGCGAGTCCTGCGATCAGCGAGGCCCCGACGAGGCCTCGGCCCAAAGACCGGGAACGCGCGCGGCGGGTGCTCACTTGATCCCCACTGACGTGGCGGCGGCCTTCGGAGACATCTCAGAGCCCGGCGGAATGAGCTCGCCCCACGCGCGCGGGACCGACGCGGCCTCTGACGCACTCCACCCGAGCGCGTTCATGGAGACGGCCGGAACATCGCCGAGGGAGTGGCGGAAGCCCAGGTCGGAGACGAAGACGTAGGACGCCGCCTCACCGCCACCACCGGACGTGAGGGCGAGGAGAGCGCCAGATCCACCCGCGACGGTCACGTTGCGCGTCGTGGACGGCCCCTTGGGGGACTGCAGAGATTCCGCATCGTAGGACGCTTCGATCGCACGCTTCTCAGGCATGGTGACCAGGTCAAACTCCGGATTGGCATGATCAGTGGTGTCCATCTTGGCGCACAGGACCGTGCGGTTGGCCGCATCGCGGCTCTCATCGAACCACTCGGGTGCCTCAAAGTCCTCGACGTCGGGCCAATCGTCACCAACGAAGACGGCCCGGACGGGCTCAACGTACTTGAACATTTCGGTCGGGAACTTCTTCGAGGGCGGGGCATCCTGATACAGGCGCGCCGCCGTCGAGTTGAAGACCACCAGATTCGAGTCGTCGATCACCAGGTAGGAGTTTTTCACCTGACCGGCGGAATCGACCTGATCGAGGACCATACCAATGGTGATGCCCTCGTTCTTCAGGTCGCCGGGCAAGTTCTTGGCCGGCTGCCCAGCGTTCTCGATGTCGTTGTAGCTCCAGGGGCGCAGAGGCGTGCCCGACGGGAAGAGGTCGAGCCACTCGGGTTCGACGGTAATCGGGTAGCTGGTGAGGTTCTGGAAGGACAGCGCCCAGTCACCCAGGCGGCTCACGCTGGAGTCGATGTAGTACTTCTTGCCCTTTTTCCGATCGACGAAGTACTTGTCGCCACTGCCGGTTGCCTGCACGAGCGCGGATGTCGCCTGCTTGACCGGGAAATTGTCCGCGGGCAGTTCCTTGGCGATCCACGTGTGGTAGCCGGACTCCATGTCGCAGGAGAGCCACTGTTTACTCAGCATGTCGGCATCCGGAACGTCATCGGGGACATCGGGCAGACCGATCTGGGCGCCTCGAGGAATGTTTTCGAGTGACGCCGCAGAGGCCTGGACGGTCGTCAGCTTTGAATCCGGGCTGAGCAGCCGAGCGGTGGTCACGTTCGCGATGGGGTGAAGGACGCCGTTTGCCCAGAAATAGCGGGCACCCGTCCCCTTCACGTCGATGAGCTCGTACTGAGCCTCGCCAAGCTTCGGGTTCGGCGCGAAAATACGCATGCCGATTCCAACGACGCTGATGATGATGGCAACCACGAGCCCGAAGATGAGGGGACGCACGGGCGAGGGCGTATCGACCTCGCGCCCGTCGGGCGTACCCGAGGTGAAAGCCGTAATCAGGCGGTTTCGATTGAAACGCTGGGCTTCAAGGATGTCTTTACTCGACGGCATGACTCAGCTCCACAGGTAGACGGCCAGAGGAAGCAGGACAAACAGCGACAGCACGGAGATCGTGTCGGCGATGCGCGTCAGGTGCGGGCGAGCACGCGGCCCGACGACGTTCGTGACGACGAGGACAAGAGCGGTCGCAATCGCCGACAGCGTCAGCCAGGGCATCATCCTCGGGTCAGCGTAGGCACCGAGCATGGTGGCCACGAGGATCACGATGAGGCCGCTCAGAGCACCGAGAAGCACCTCGACGCGAGCACGGATCGAACGCGTCTGGAGGACGAGCGATACCGCGCCAAGCATGATGAGGGTCAGCGGCAGGGTGACCGAGCGCATTTCGGGTGCTGTCAGCAGAGAAACCGTCAGGAAGAGCGCGGCGATTGCCCCGCCGGCGCGCAGGGCGACGACGAACACAAAGGAGTTACTGACCTGGTCTGTGATGCCCTTCGCGGGAATCTGCTCGGTCGTGTCCGCGTCCAGGATGCGCACGGGAATGTGGGCCAGCGCGATCCAAGGCGCGACCTGGAGGAGCACAATCATCAGGGCGAAGAGGATGGCGGAGATGCCTGCCTGAGAGAGCTGACCAAGTCGAACCAGGAGTCCGGTGGCCGCCAAGACGGTACCGACGACAAGGGGAGCTGCGATGGAGATTCGATAGCGTTTGGGCAGCGTGAGAACGGCAAGGGCGCCGATCAGGAGGCCGAGGCCCGTCCAGCCCCAGCCGGCGGTGTCCCAGTGACTCTGGCTCAGGCGCAGAGCCGCCGCAGCCGTCAGGAGGGGGACGGTGTGCGCCAGCGCGATGCCGCTTGCTTGCGGGTACTTTCGGGTCATGACGACGGACGTCGCGGTCACGAGCAGCGCCGAGACGATGCCGATGGCCCCGGCGATGAGGTTGTACCTCGTGACGGCTTTGGGGTCCAGGGCGGTGAGGGCATCAGGGGGCGTGGTCGCCAGGAGGAGGGCGGCAACGAAGACGAGGCCGGCCGCGGCGAGCGCCGCGAGTGTGCGAGCATCCTCACGCGTCCAAGGGGTGGACACTCTTTCGACGACTTGACCGACTGCTTCCGTGAGGTCGTCATAGACCATATCGGCGGCACCCTCACCCAGGGGCTCAAGGGTGAGCGCCGCGCCGGCGCGCACTCCCTGGGCGGACAGGGACTTGGATTGATCGAGCAGACGACCCGAGGCCGTGCGCACTGCAAAGCCATCATTCGTTGGCTGATCAGTGAAAGCACTCACCGTTTCAACCATTCCAGGGAGCAGCTCCACCAGGGGGATCGACTGCGGAAGCGTCACGTCACTACGGTCAACGCCGTACGTAATCGTGAGCGGAATCAGCGCCACTCCTCGTGATGTTTTCGATGCCATTGGGTCCTCCCGAATGCCGCGTGATGGGGTTTTTGGCTACACGACACAACCCTGTAAGTCTAGATTCTCGGTCAGGTTTTGTCATGATTTTTCCGTAACATCGAAAAAAACGATGAAAACATGGTTAGTATTCATGTGTCCCCATGCTCTCACGCATTCCGGCGAGAGAGTCCACTCATACAAATGGAGGTTCACATGGCAGACCAGAGGGCCGCAGAAGGCGCCCTTAAGCAGGGTTTCGCGGCGGTTGAGTCCACCAAGGCCGACATCGACGGCCACCTCAAGCGTCTTGAGGGCGACCTGTCGACCATCGGCAGCTCCTGGCAGGGCGCTGCGTCGGTGCAGTTCTCTTCGCTGATGGCTCAGTGGCAGGAGAACGCCGCAAAGGTTAACCAGGCTCTTCAGGATCTCGCGGACAACCTGCGCGCCACCGATTCGTCGATGGAAGCCAACGAGTCCGAGACCGAGAACTCGTTCGCTCAGCTGCTCGGCGGCCTGTGAGAGATTAGATTAGGAGACTGACATGGATTTCCAGGTAAATTACGGCGCTCTTGACGCCGCTGCCGCTGACATCAACACCGGTGCCGCTAACCTGCAGAACTGCCTCGACGATCTCGAGCAGACGCTGAACCAGCTGCGCTCGTCGTGGGAAGGCCAGACCCAGGAAGCCTACGACGTTGCTCAGCGTCAGTGGAACCAGGGCCTCGAGGGCCTGAAGGACGTGCTGCGCCGCACCTCCTCCGCCGTTGATTCGGCTCGCTCCAACTACCAGACGACGGACCAGTCCAACGCTGCCCGCTTCTGAGAAGAGCATGAGCGCCTAGCGCTACGGAAAAGGGTCGTCCCACCGGGGCGGCCCTTTTCCGTACCCGCAAGCGACCGATTCCGCGCAGCGCCATAGCGTTTCCGCACTCGCAAACGGTCAGCTACGTTCTATCGGCCCTGCGCACACACGAATTTTCCAGTCGGTTAAATGAGGGCGTGAGTGAGCACCTACAACACCGCCGCCGCCCATGTCGGGACGGCGGCGGCGACTATTCGAGAAATCGGCGCTACGACCGGATGAGCGCGCCGAGAGAATCAACGCGGCAGACAGGACCGGCGCAGCGACCGGATGAAGGCAGCAATCGGATGAGCGCGCCGAGAGAATCAACGCGGTGAGGCGCTCACCCTGCCAACAGGGTCAGTGCACCGAGTCGGCGTCGGCGAAGACGATCGTGGCTCGTCGGTCGCCCATGATGACCTCGGTACCGGCGGGCACCTCGACCGCCTGTCCACCCGTCAGCTCCATGATGCGTCCATCGGGCGTGCGAATCTGCGTGCCGTTCGCGGAGAAGGAGTCTTCGATCCAGGCGCCCGAGGCCGTGGGCCCCACGCGCATGTGCGTGCGCGAGAGCGACATCGTGGCGTCGGGAACGACAACTGCACGCGATCCCTCGACGGCCGCAGGTGCTCGCCCAAGCGTCACCGGCATGTCGATGAGCTCGCGCTGCCCGGAGTCGAAGATGAGCCACAGGAGCTGCGTGCGCGGCGGCGTCGCGGGCGCACCCCACTGCGACTGGCCGGCACCACCCCACTGGGACGCGCCGGAGCGCTGCGCAGCCTGCACGTCGCGGCGGCTCGGCGGAGGGCCGGGCACGCCGGATGCAGGAGCCGCGTACTGCCCTCCTCCGCCGTACGAGGCCTGGGCGGGCTGAGGGGGCACCTGCTGAGAGGGAGCTCCCCAGCTAGGCGGGGCGGGAACCTGCGCGGGAGCGGCCGGCGTCGCCGGGGCGGGCGCACTGGGCACCGCAGGCACCGCGGGAGCGGTGGGCATGGACGGTACCGCTGGACGCTGAGGCGCGGGGCGATGCATGTCCGGCGCGCCCTGGGGCGGCGCGAGGAGCGCCTCGAACTCGTTGGGCTCGTGTGCTGCGGGCACAGCCGGCGCAGCGGGCATGCTGGGCGCAGCGGGCACAGCCGGCGCAGCGGGCATGCTGGGCACTGCTGGCGCGCTGGGCGCAGCCGGCATCACAGGCGCAGCGGGCAGCGGGGAAACCACCGGTGCTGCGGGCGCGCTGAAATCCTCCCCGTAGGGGGCGTTCGCGCGCTGAGCGGGCGCGGAATAGTCCGGCGCCGAGGAGGGCACGGGCGTGAGCGGCGCAGCGGGGACACTCCACTGATCGGCCCCCTCGCGAACGCTATCGAAACCGCTGGGAGCCCGGCTCGGACGCTCGGAGTGCTCAAACTCGCCGGGGCCAGCCGCGAGCGCCGCGTGCTTGCGCAGGTCGACGAAGCGGGTGCGGGTGGGGCCGCTCAGCCACGTCCGCCCGTCGTGGACCATCGCGTACGAGGCCAGCAGGCCCACACCGGTGGCCTGGAGGAGGACAGCGAGGGCCGTGTAGCCCAGGGCCGCGCCGAGCGACGGAGTCTGCGCGTCCTCCTCGTCGCGAATGAGGCACACGCGCATGAGGGCCATGCCCGGGGTCCGACCCGACGCGCCGAGCATGAGCGCGGAGGCAACCACGGCCTCGGCGGTGATCATCCCGATCGTCCACGCCGTGAAGTGCACGTACCACGTCACGCCGACCAGGGCCCCGAGGACCAGCAGGTCGATGAGATACGCGCCGACGAGCCGGGATGCGGGCGCGTGGGCGAAAGGAGTCTTCGTCGTATCAGCCATTACAGGATTGCCCTCCAAGCAAACTCGAAGAGACCCGAGGAGATAACCGCCGCGGGGAGGAGCGTAAAGATGCAGAAAGTCTGCACGAAGTCGAGGATCGTCCCCGAAAGGGCGGCGTGGCCCTTAGGAACATGCAGCGTCATCCACAGGACCGTCGCGATCGCGATGATCAGCAGAATCGCCAGCGGGAGCAGGGGGAACAACGAGTACTTGCCGTCTCCTTTCCCCACCGTCCAGGACTGCGCCCAGGTGCCAAACAGGAACGCGCAGCCAACCCCCGCCGCGGCGATGCGAGGCAGGACCTGCCCCGCGTGCGTGCGCACCCCCCGCGGGGCCGTCAACAGGACCAGGATGGACATGATGACGAAGATGAAGCCTCCGATGCCTCGGCCCAACGTGATCGCGGGAGTCACCGTATACGCCAGGGGAATACCGCCCGCCAGGATGAACAGCGTCGACGCGGCCACCAGCAACGTGTACCGAGCATCGGTGTGCCCGAGGGCGTCCGCCATGCGGCCGCCGGTCAGCGTGCTGGGCTTGTGTGCGGGAGGCTGGCGAATACGCGACGCGATCGTCTGCACCGACGTGGTGTCAACGAGCTGGCTGTCGGGCACGCGCAGCGCAAAACGGGGCGCCATCAGGAACAGGAAGACCCCGAGGAGGAGAGCCAGCGGGGCAATGTCGATGAGGCTGAAGATCGGGTACGCGCCGATCGTGACGAGCGCCGTGGCGCCGATCCACGCGAACAGGGCACTCAGCGCGGTGGGGGTCGTCGTCAGCGACACGACCGCCAGCGAAACCGCGAGGGCAACCCACACGCCGATCACGGGAGCGACCGACAGGGCATGAATACCGGTCATCGACACGAAGCCGATCGCGCTGTATCCGGCCAGCGCAGGCATCAGGAGCAGCAGGGCAGGCCTCGAACGGACCGCGCGCGAAGCAAAAAGCGGGAGGATGGAAGCAGCGCAGCACACCGCGGCACACACACCGCGCGCCCACAGCGGAATTGTCGCGGCTTCGACGGCCCACTTCGGGCCATCCTCGGGGTGAGCGAAGCCGATGAGGGCCGCATCTGCGAGCATCGGAAGGAGGCACAGGGAGCTGGTCGCCCCGAGCACGATGAAGCAGTAGCCGAGGAGAGCGAGGGCCGGGGAAAGCCACTGGTTCTCCTGGCGTTCCGAGGCCTCGTTGACCTGCTGAGCGGACAGGACGCGACTGGACAGAGCGATCGTCGAGCCAGCAGGCAGGTCGCGTCCGAGGACAGCGGCGCCGTCGAGGGGACGCCCATCGGCGTAGGAGACGCGCACGGAGGGAAGGGACAGATCGATCTCCAGCATGGCGCACAGGCCCGCGACCGTCGTCCCTTCGGGAGCCGCGAAATCGGAGGTGCCATCGGAGTCGACAACAGTCACTGACACCATGGTGGCGCTCATGTAACCTCCGTTCTCAGGTAAACAACAGTGCCCAGTGTAATGCACCGACGCTAACCGCCGGTTAAAACTTGGAAGTCCACTCAGCTACACTGGGTGCAGTCGCATCGAACACGTACGCGCACAGCGCGAGGAGACCTGATGGTTACACGCAAGAAACGGCGGACTGCCGCGGTTCCGGAGCAGCCCTCCGGCACCCTAGCGATCCAGATGCCGCCGGAGAAGGCCGAGCCCGCATCGATCGGCAACGTCCTCATGATGGTCGTCCCGATGCTCGGTTCGACGGGTGTCATGGTCTTCATGTCCATGCAGAACCCCGAGAATTCGCGCGCGATGCTCATGGGCGGCGGCATGCTGGTCGCCATGCTGGGCATGGTCGGCTTCAACATCTACCGCCAGTTCTCCCAGTACCGAACGCGCGTGAAGACGCAGCGCCGCGAATACCTCTCCTACCTGGCTGAGACGCGCGAGTCCGTGCGCAAGGTCGCGAAGAAGCAGCGCGCCTTCTACAACTGGGTCTACCCCTCCCCCGACGCCCTCGTGACGCTGGCCGCCAACGGTTCGCGCCTGTGGTCGCGCGAGGGCAACACGTACAACCTGCTGACGTTCCGTTACGGATCGGGCACCCAGCCCCTCGGCCTCATCTTCGAGCGTCCCCCGATCGACCCGATGACGGAGATGGACGTCGTGTGCCTGTCCGCCATGGACCGCTTCATCGGCGTCCACGACCACACGGACAACGTCGGCAAGTTCCTCTACCTGGGCGACTTCAGTCACATCGAGGTCGTCGGTGACGGCGAAAGCGCCTACGACGAAATGCGCGCCATCATGATGCACCTGGCGTGTTTCATCGACCCCTCCAAGCTCAAGATCGCGGTCCTGTGTTCGGCCGATCGACTGGGCGACTGGGAGTGGGTCAAGTGGATGCCGCAGGCCCGCTCCTCCATCGTGCGCGACGCGGTGGGCCCGGGCCGCATGATCTCGACGGACCCGCGCGAGCTCGCCGAGATGATCGGCCCCGACATCGCGATGCGTGGCGCGTACCGCCCGGGCGACGACATGCCCGAGTGGCCCCACCTCCTCCTCGTGTGCGACGGCGCCGAGTTCCCGCCCAACTCTCCCTTCGGCTCGGCGGTGGGCGTGCGCGGTGTGACGATCATGTCCCGCGCCCGCGAGTGGACCCCCATGAAGTCCCACACCGCGCTGCGCCTCGTCATCCACCCCAACCCTGATCACAAGGGCGCGGACGTGGTCGACGTGGTCACCATGGACTCCCTGCCCGAACAGGCGTTCGCCGACCGCCTCACCGCCGTTCAGGCCGAGGCCGTGGCACGCCGCATGACGCCCTTCGCCACCCAGCAGAACCTGGAAGAGGCGGAGACGCCCGTGGGCCGTTCGGACGAGTCCCGCCAGATGGACCTCATGGAGCTCGTCGGCATCGGCGATATCCGCGACTTCGACCCCGAGAAGCAGTGGCGACGCCGCGAGGGCCGCGAGCGCCTCGCCGCGCCCTTCGCCGTCACGCCCGAGGGCCGCCCCGTGGTCCTGGACATTAAGGAATCCGCCCAGCAGGGTATGGGTCCGCACGGCCTGCTCATCGGCGCGACCGGTTCGGGTAAGTCCGAGGTGTTGCGTACCCTCGTGCTTGCCCTGGCGCTCACCCACTCTCCGGAGCAGCTGAACCTAGTCCTCGTCGACTTCAAGGGTGGCGCGACCTTCGCCGGCATGTCGGACCTGCCGCACGTGTCGGCCATGATCTCGAACCTGGAGTCGGAGCTCTCCCTGGTCGACCGTATGCAGGACGCCCTGCAGGGCGAGATGGTGCGCCGCCAGGAGGTTCTGCGCCAGGCGGGCAACTACGCGAACGTTTCCGACTACGAGGCGGATCGCCTCGCGGGCAAGCACGAGTTCCCGCCGCTGCCGGCCCTGTTCATCGTCCTGGACGAGTTCACGGAAATGCTCATGGCCAAGCCGGAGTTCGGCGAGGTCTTCATCATGATCGGTCGTCTGGGCCGATCCCTGTCGGTGCACCTGCTGCTCGCCTCGCAGAAGATGGACCTGGGTAAGGCGCGCGGCCTGGAGTCGCACCTGTCGTACCGCATTGCCCTCAAGACCTTCACGGAGAACGACTCTCGCGAGGTCCTGGGTATTCCCGACGCCGCGAAGCTGCCCCCGCTGCCCGGTTCGGGCTTCCTGAAGGCGGGCGGCGACGGCCTCGTTCGTTTCCGCGCGTCCTACGTGGCCGCTCCCCCGCCGGCGCGCACGCTCGCGTCGATTTCCGAGGCCTCGACGGCCGGCGCTCCGACCGCGCCGATCGAGATCCTGCCGTTCACGGTCGCTCCCGTCATCACGCGCGAGGACCTGGGCGAGGAGGAAGAGGTCGACCAGAACCAGGAAGTCGTTCTGGCTGGCGACGAGGTCTGGGCAGACATGTCCGAGATGGACATCGCCGTGGCGAAGATGAAGGGCAAGGGCTACCCGGCGCACCAGGTGTGGCTGCCGCCGCTGGAGGTCCCGGATACCTTCGCGACCCTCATGCCCGACCTGCGCCCGGACCCGGAGCTTGGCTTCGTGTCGCGCGCGTGGCGCGAGTCCGGTTCCCTGCGCGTGCCCATTGGCACGGTCGACCTGCCGCTCGAGCAGCGTCGCGAGACCCTCGTCCTCGACCTGTCGGGCGCGGGCGGTAACTTCGCGCTGGTCGGCGGCCCGCAGACGGGTAAGTCGACGGCGCTGCGCACGATCGTGCAGGCCCTGTCGCTGACCTACACGCCCCAGGAAGTCCAGTTCTACGTCATGGACTTCGGCGGCGGCACGTTCGCAGGATTTGCGGGCGCCCCGCACGTGGCGGGCATCGCGACGCGCGACACCGAGGAGGTGCGTACGCGTATGATCGCCGAGATCGCGGCGATCATGGACGACCGCGAGCGTTACTTCCGCGCGCACGGCATCGACTCGATGGAAACCTACCGTCGCGGGCGCCTGGAAGGACGCTACGACGACGGTTACGGCGACGTGTTCCTGGTGATCGACGGCTGGGGCGCGCTGCGCTCCGAGTTCGACGGCCTGGACCGCACGGTGACGACGATGATGAGCCGAGGCCTGTCGCTGGGCGTTCACCTGATCGTGTCGGCCGCCCGTTGGATGGACATCCGGTCGGAGGCGCAGGACATCTTCGGTTCGCGCCTGGAGCTGCACACGGCGAACCCGAAGGAGTCGATCGTCAACCGCGAGGGTGCCGCCCGTATTCCGAAGGGCCGTCCGGGTCGAGGCATCGACATGGTGGGCCACGAGATGATGATCGGCCTACCGCGCGCCGACGACGATCCGAACCCGTCGACCGTGTCGCAGGGCGTTGCCAGCACGGTGGCGAAGATCCGAGAGTCGCTGGTCCACGGACCGGGGCCGAAGCTGCGCCTGCTGCCCGAGAACGTCACGATCCCCGAGATCCTCTCGCAGATGCCGGATCCGCAGATCCTGCCGCGCGGCGGTGGCGACATGATCCTGGGCGTGGAGGAGTCTCGCCTCGGACCGCTCGTGTTCAACACGCGCGCGGAGTCGCACCTGTACCTGTTCGGCGACGGTCGGACGGGCAAGACGACGTTCCTGCGCTCGATCATTTCCGAGGTCACGCGCCTGTACTCGCCGGGCGAGGCGAAGATCCTGTCGATCGACATGCGTCGCACACTCATGGGCGCGGTTCCGACGGACTACCAGCTGCGCTACCTGACGAACCACGCCGAGGCGATGAAGCAGATGCGCGATCTCGCAGGCTTCCTGCGCACGCGCCTGCCGGGTTCGGACGTGACTCCCGAGCAGATTCGCGACCGCAGCTGGTGGTCGGGCCCCGAGGTGTGGATCCTGGTCGACGACTACGACCTGGTCGCGACAACGTCGGGCAACCCGCTCATGGAGCTCATCGATCTGCTGCCGCAGGCCGCCGACATCGGCCTGCACGTGATCATCACCCGTCGTATGGGTGGCGCGTCGCGTGCGGCCTACGAGAAGGTCCTGCAGATGATGAACGACCTGGCGGTCACCGGCATCCTCCTGTCCGGTAACCCCAGCGAGGGCGCGATCATCAACGGTGTCAAGCCCAAGCGAGCCGTTCCGGGCCGCGCGCAGGTCGTCCACCGCGAGCTCGGCGTGGTCGCCGCCCAGCTGGCGAACACCCCACCCGCATCAATCTGACCGTTTATTGACACGGCGACCCGTTCGTCGCATATGATTGACCAGTCTGAAAGTAGGAGAAAAATATGTCCTCTCTCGTGTCCCGTCGCGCATGTGCGGCCACCTCGTCCCTGCTGCTCGCTGCCGTCGCGCTGTCGGGCTGCTCCCTCTTTGGTGGAGGCGGCTCCAAGTCCACGGATATCAGCAAGCTGCCCAACATTCCCCAGGGGCAGAAGCAGCAGCTGGTGCAGCAGATGCAGTCCGCGTCTGGCGAGCAGAAGAAGCAGATCGCCGCGAAGGCTGTGGCCTTGAACAACATGGTTGGCGCGCAGCTGGTGGGAGTGGAGCCCAGCCTGATTTCTTCCCAGCAGTTCAAGCTGGATCCCAAGGGACAGACTGTGGTCAACAAGAACGACACGGTCTACCAGATGATGTCGGCCACCGACTTTTGGCGACTGGGCAACGACACCTACGACCTGTGCGTGGAGCAGAACTGCGAGTACTACTCGTCCTGGACCGTGGACGTGGAGGGTTCCGGCTCTGACCTGACCTACGTGTGGACCCTGAAGATCGATGGCCCCGACCAGCCCGACAAGCCGCTGGTCCGCCGCTTCAAGGTCGCCAAGTAAGCAACCGGGCGCATTGCAGCGCTCTTTCATCTTCCATCGATTATTAGGAGCTACAAATGGCCGGAGAATCCGTTTCCGTTGACAGCGAAAAGCAGATAGCGGCAACTACTAACGTCGTCGAAAGCGGGCAGGCAGTGACCTCCTCCGCGCAGGGGTCGTCTTCCCTGGGCGCCGCTCAGAAGTCCATGTTCTGGGGGCAGGAAGCTGGCCCCAGCTCTATGGGCGCCAGCTCCGCCAAGCTATTCGACACGATGTCGGAAGTCCTTGCGAAAGAAGCAGAACTCATCACCACCTTCGAGGCTGAGATCAACGCTGCCCTCAAGAGCTTTACCGGGACGGAACAGGACAACAAGCTACAGCTTGCCCAGATTCAGGAAGCATTGGCCCGAGTCGACAAGTCCGACGCGGCAGCCGCACTTAAGGCAGCACAACACGAGCTAGAGAAGTTCGTCGGAGGCGCCGCACTTGCACTGCCTTCTCTACTTCCCAAGCAATCGGGGACGACGCATTCAACGGCTAGCGGCGCATCCACCACCCAGGCTCCTACGCAGGGTGCACAGCCCGAAGTCTGAGTCACTTTTCTGGCTGTAGAAAGGATTTTGTTATGGTTTCCTCTCCTATGTACGAACGCCTCAAGGTCTTCATGGAGGCCGCCCGCTACAATCGCGATCTAGACGCGTGGGACTCCGACCACCAGCAAACGATTAAAGGCCTCGCAGAATCCGTTGAGCGCCTCAAGCAGTACCGCGATTCCCAGGGTTTCGTCGGGCAAACAGCTGAGGCGATGAACGCTTGGGTGGACAGAGCGGTTCAGCGTATCGACGCGTACGCGGACACCTACCGGCACGGTCACAGCACCTACCAGGCTGGTCGCTTGGCGATGGCGTCGGCGCTCCACGAGGCCAAACTCTTGTCCCCGACCCTCTTGGACTCTGCGACCGAGGCAATGCGCGACGACCCCGTCGTCATGGTTCGTAGCTCCGATCCCGGAGGTGGCTTTTCTGTCTTGGGCAAGCGCTTCACGACCGGCGCCGCCTACGTGGATGCTGTCGAGGCACAGGCTAACGCGCAGCGCGAGGCGGCGGCAACGCGCATCCTCGAGCGAGTGAACTCGTTGACGGGTGATCTGAGCACCAGCATGCAAGATATTCGAAACACTGCAGCCGCTCAGTCCAAAGAGGCCGGCAAGGAAAACCCCGGACAGGACGCCGTCGACCATACGCAGCAATGGGCAGACAGCGCGTCTGATTCTTTCGGCCGTTCCGCAGGCCGCAGCCCATCCTCGGGCACCTACCCGGGCGGCTTCGCCCAGCCGTGGTGGAGCGAGGCGGACGCCGCCGCGGCGCGTAACCGTACGGTCGCATCGGGCGCAATCCCGACACAGGAGCCGGCCTACGGTGAGCTTGGGTCGCGGACGAACCCGATCACGGACCCCCAGGAACTGATGGGCACGGACCTCCTCCACACCGCTGTGAACGGCACGGCGTACCGCAACGGCGTCCTCGATGGGCACACCCCGGCACCGCCGGCGGACGCTCATCACCCGCTGTGGCGCCTCAATGGCGGCGCGGCCTCCGACTCTGCCACGGCGGGCCGTCTCGGCGGCGCTGGTGTCCTCGGCGCCGGCGCACTCGGCCTGCGCGGCGCAGCCCGCATGGGATCGGGCAGCTTCGGCGGCTCCGGCTCCCTCGGCGGCTCCGGCTCCCTCGGCGGCTCCAGTGTCTTTGGCCGCTTCGGCGGTGCCGGTGCCGGTTCCAGCGCACTCGGCCGCTTCGGCGGCGCGGGTGCCGGCGCGAACGGCCTCAGCGGTTCCGGTTCGGCCAGCGGCCTGTCTGGCGCCGGTCGCATGGGTGCCGCGGGCATGCGCGGCGTGACCGGCTCGACGAATGGCATGGGTGCTTCGGGCGCGGCTGGACTCAAGGTCGGCTCCTACTCGGGTTCCGGCTTCGGCTCCTACACTCCCCCCGCTGGCTCTGCGGGCGCGGCCGGCGCGGCCGGCGCTGGCGGCGCGAACGGTGCTGCCGGTTCCTCCGGCGTCACGGGCACCACGGGCGCGAACGGCGGCGGAGCCGCCGGTGCGGCCGGTGCCGCCGGCAAGGGCGGAACGACGAACGGCGGCTTCATGGGCGCCGGCGCTGGAGCGGGTGCTGGCGCGGGCAAGGACGACAAGAAGGGCCGTAAGAACCGGTACGTGGCCTTCAAGTTCGACGACGACGAGGACGAGCTGCCCGCGGGCTACGTGAATCCCCTGTCGCAAACCTCCGGCACCGACAAGGACATCGCACCGGCGAAGCGCATGGACGACGGATGGGACCCACGCCAGTGGTGAGCATCTCCTCCAACGCCGCGCCCCGTTCTCCCTTCAGCTTTGTGGGGAGGGCGGGGCGCGCCACGCGCGCCCTGACCACCGCCGCCTCGGCCCTTACACTGGCTGTCGGTGCTCTCACGTTGGCTCCTGCTCCCGCTCACGCGGCGGACCCGATCACCACCCAGGAGTACTTCTCGTATTACCACCTGGATTCCGCACGCCAGAAGGGGTACACCGGTAAGGGCATCACCATCGCCCTCATCGACGGCCCCGTGGATACCAGCGCCCCCGAACTGGTCGGAGCGAACATCGTCGACAAGAGCCGCTGCACCATCGAGGATTCCCCGGGAAATGCACGTCATGGTACGGATATGGCAACTATCCTGGTTTCTCCGTACACCGGTGTGGCGCCTGAGGCTACGCTACACAGTTATCAGGTATCGAATTCCGATACTATCTCGGAGGGCACTTGCAAGGTCAACGGCAAGAAGCTCGATGACTTCGGCACGCTGATAAACCAAGCCGTCGAAGATGGTGCTCAGATCATCTCCATCTCGCAGGGAACCGGCGTTCAAGATGACGATGTCAAGTGGGCCATCGCTAACGCGATTTCACACGGCGTCATCATCGTCGCGTCTGCAGGAAATACTGGAGAGGACGAAAACAATACTCACTTGGGCAGCTCTTCTGGCGTCGTCGGGGTCTCTGCGATCAACACGGACGGCACGTTTGCGTCGTATTCCTCCTGGGGCAACGGTGTCGTGACAGCAGCTGTGGGCAGTCCTTTCAATACACGCGACGAAGTGACGAATGAACCCGTCACGACGAGGGGCACGTCCAACGCGACGGCGCTTGTTGCCGGGATGCTGGCCCTGGCGCGCCAGAAGTGGCCCGACGCCACCCCCAACCAGATCCTCCAGTCACTCGTGCGCTCGGGCTTGAACCCCAACCACGAGTGGAACCAATACACCGGGTACGGCGCAGCTGCTTTAGGATCTCTTGTCAATGACGATCCTACGCAATACCCGGATGAGAACCCGATCATGGATAAGCCGGGGGGATCCTCCCCCACGGCTGACGAGGTTTCCGACTACGTGGATGGCCTCGTCGATCCCGCGAGCCACCGTGGGATCCCTGCCTCCTATACGTACCGAGGCGCCGACGATACCGTCGTCCTGTACCAGTCCGAACTCAAAACACCGATTCACCTGGGAACGAGCCCCCGCTACCACCGGAAGTGACCATGACACACGCGCGACCTAGCGCGCAGCCCGCGCCCCGTTCTCCCTTCCGCTTTGTGGGGAGGGCGGGGCGCGCCGCGCGCGCCCTGACCACCGCCGCCTCGGCCCTTACCCTGGCTGTCGGTGCTCTCACGTTGGCTCCTGCTCCCGCTCACGCGGCGGACCCTATCACCACCCAGGAATACTTCTCCTACTACGGCTTCGACGCAGCGCGCGAGAAGGGCTACACCGGTAAGGGCATCACCATCGCCCTCATCGACGGCCCCGTCGACACCAGCGCCCCCGAGCTGGCCGGCGCCAACATCGTCGACAAGAGCCGCTGCACCATTGAAGACTCTGCGAAGGGTATTCGTCACGGTACCGATATGGCGACTATTCTGGTCTCCCCGTACACCGGTGTCGCACCCGACGCCACCCTGTACAGCTACCAGTTATCCAACAACAGTTCAATCTCTGAAGGCACCTGCAAGGCTGACGGAAAGAGGCTCAACAGCTTCGACACGCTCATCAACCAGGCAGTCGAAGACGGTGCCCAAATCATCTCCATCTCCCAGGGAACAGGGTACCTGGGTACCGCCGCCAAGTGGGCCATCGCCAACGCAATTGCGCACGGTGTCATCATTGTTGCTTCAGCCGGCAACGCGTCAGATGACGAAAACACCACTCACTTGGGCCGCTACTCCGGCGTTGTTGGCGTATCTGCCATCAACACTGACGGCACGTTCGCATCGTATTCCTCCTGGGGCAACGGAGTCGTGACCGCCGCTGTCGGTGGGCCCTTCAACACCCTCGACGAAAATACGAATCAGCCCACCACCGTGCAGGGCACCTCTATGTCGACGGCTCTCGTCGCCGGCATGCTGGCCCTGGCACGTCAGAAGTGGCCCGACGCCACCCCCAACCAGATCCTCCAGTCCCTGGTCCATTCGGGTCTGAACCCAAATCACGAGTGGAATCAGTACACCGGCTACGGTGCTATCGACGGCGGCGGACTCGTCATCGATGATCCTTCGCAGTATCCGGACGAAAACCCAATCCTCAACAAACCGGGCGGCTCCGAACCCACGCCTGACGAGGTCGCCGACTACACCGACGGACTTGTTAGTCCCACATCAACCGTAGATCTTCCTGATTCCTACGTGTACCGGGGTGCCGACGATCAAGTCGTCCTATACCAGTCCGATCTCAAAACACCGCTCCACATAGGAACGAGCCCCCGCTACCACCGAAAGTGACCATGAGACTCGCGCGACCTAGCGCGCAGCCCGCGCCCAGTTCTCCCTTCGGTTTTGTGGGGAGGGCGGGGCGCGCCGCGCGTGCCCTGACCACCGCCGCCTCCGCACTTGCTCTGGCTGTGGGTGCGCTTATGGTGGCGCCCGCTCCTGTTCTCGCCGATGACGGAGTTACCACCCAGGACTATTTCTCCTACTACCACTTCGACAAGGCACGCGAGAAGGGCTATACAGGTAAGGGTGTAACCATCGCTGTCATCGACGGCCCCGTAGAACTCAGTGATCCAGAGCTGGCCGGCGCCAACATCACCGACAAGAGCCGGTGCACCATTGAAGCATCCATTGAAAACCGCTACCACGGCAGTGAGATGGCAGCGATTCTGGCCTCCCAGAAGTACGGTGTCGCCCCCGACGCGACAATCCTGTCCTACCAGGTTCGCTCAACCGGAGACCGCTCAGCGGGCACCTGCGATGATGGTCCAGAGCAGCTCGATAGCTTCGCCGCACTGATCAACAACGCCATCGATGACGGAGCACAAATCATCTCAATCTCCCACGGTTCAACCGATCACGGCGTCGCACTCAAAATGGCGATCGCTCGCGCGATGAGCGAGGGCGTCATCATAGTCGCCTCCGTTGGTAACAACGGGAAGGACGAAAACGACACACACCTAAGCTGGTGGTCTGGCGTCGTAGGCGTCTCCGCCATCACCACCGACGGACAGTTCGCCTCGTATTCTTCCTGGGGAAACGGCGTCACCACATCAGCTGTCGGTGGCCCTCTCACCGTCCGCGATTTTGACACAGGCAAAACCGCCACCACAAACGGCACATCAAACTCCACCGCACTAGTCGCCGGCATGCTCGCCCTCGCACTCCAGAAGTGGCCCGACGCGACCCCCAACCAGATCCTCCAGTCTCTGGTCCACACGGGCCTGAACCCCAACCACGAATGGAACAAATACACGGGCTATGGTGCGATCGACGGCGGTGCGCTGGTGAACACTGATCCGTCGCAGTACCCCGACGAAAACCCCCTGGCACAAAAACAGGGCGGCTCCTCCCCCACACCAGAGGAAGTACAAGACTACGCTGACGGACTCATCTATCTGCCCACCGACATGGATCGATTCCCCAAGTCCTACATCTACCGCGGCACTAACGAAGACATCGTCATAGGCCTTAGCTTCGGCATCGACATCCACCTGGGAACGAGCCCCCGCTACCACCGGAAGTAGCCTCCACGGGCCGTGTGGGCGCGCTCAGGGCCGCCCGGGCCTCGTCCATGAAAGAGGACGCCGCAAGGCCTAGAAATGCCCCTGCGCCCCTCTGAAGCCCTCTGAGGCACTGCGAGCCTCCCAGCGACCCGACAGCGAAGCGCCCCTGCCACCCACCATTCATCCGTGGGTGACAGGGGCGCTCCCTCTGCGCTACTTCTTCTTCGAGTTACTCGCATTGCTCGCGTGGAAGCGAGGGCTGGTCCCCAGGTGCGTCGGATAGCCGTGCTCGCGGCTCATGGTGAGACGCTCATCGAAACCCCGATACTGGTAGGAATTGTCCGCGTTGATGCGCCTCGGGTCCACCAGGCCGTCCGCGTAGTCCGCGATGTCTTGGCGGGTCGGAATGGACTCGTAGCCCTTGTTCAAGAACGGGTTCTCGTCCGGGAACTGGGTCGGATCCGTCGTCAGCAGCACGTACGGGTCCACCGCGCCGTACCCCGTGTACGGGTTCCAGTAGCCGCCATTGCCGCCGATACCCGTGCGGGCCAGGGCCTGAAGAAGCTGGTTCCCCGTCGCCTCGGGCCAGCTCTGCTTCGCCAACGCCAGGAAGGACGCAACCGTAGGAGACGCGAACGACGTCCCCTGCCAATACGAGGTCTCCCACGTGATGCCGCTCCTCGCGTAAGGACGCGACACGGACGCAGTCGACACGAAGTCCCCGTAGTTCGAATACGAGGTCAACGACCCATCGGGATTCACCGAGGACGCCCCCACCACGCCAGTCATGCGCGCGAGCGACGTCTTCGGGTTGTACTCCGACTCATTGCCGAGAGGGGCCACGACGGGCACCTTCTGCGTGATCGCGCGAGCCAAGGCCCAGCGCATGCTCTCAGTGTCGGTGCTGTACGTCGACGACATCGTGATCACGTCCACCCCATCGTTGAGCGCCAGCTCGATGAGCACCGACACCGCCGAGTAGCCACGATCCCACCAGCCGATCGCGCAATCCCTACTCGGCGTGTCACCCTGCAAAGACACCGTGTAGCGGTTGAGCCTCGCCTCGGGAGCGATCCCAAACTCCGGGGCTGAGATAATCTGGGCGATGACCGTGCCGTGCTCCCAGCTGTCCTCGCTGGACTCCACGTCGCAGCGGCTCATGTACTGGGTGTTCGCGCCCTGCAGCTCCGGGATGTTCGTGTTCACCGGGCCGTCCAGCAGGCCGATCGTCACGCCCCGGCCGGTGTAACCCGACGCGTGGAGCTGCCCCAAGTAGTAGTAGGAGTAGTAGTCCTGCTCGTCCGACGTGATCGGAGCACGCGAGGCCTGGGCCGGGGTGGCAGGAAACACGAGGGCCGCGCCCGCGAGTGCGCAGGCGACTCCCAGGCCGGCGCTGCGACGCGCCAGGCGTGCCATCAGATGACTCATCAGCTGTCCTTTCGTTGTCCTACGGCACCGTCACGCACTGGGTGACCGGGGCGGACTCGCGGCCCGTGGAGGTTACGACGAGGCTCACGGTCAGGCAGTTCTCGCCGCTCACCGCGGTCGTCGTCAGGCTGTTGCGGCGCATCGTCTCGGCCACCACGGCCTCGCCCGGGCGGGTGAGCACGTACTTGAACTCCAGAGCACCGGGCTGGTACTGGCCCTGCTCGGGCACCTCCCAGCCCCATCGGATCTCGTTGCCGTTCGGGGTGGCCGTCAGCCCCGTCACGGCCTCGGGCGGGACGGCTCCCGCGTCGCCCTGATCGGAATTGCTTGACGTCCCTGCGCTCGAGGAGGGGCTCGGCGTCGCTCCGCCGCCACCGCCTCCGCCCAGGTGGATGCTGTGCCCGCCTCCGGTGAGCATCGCGACCACCAGGCCGGCCGTCGCCAACACCATCACGAGCCCGAGGACCGGCACCACCCAGGCGGGACGCTTCGACTGCCCCTCAACCAACCCGGTTCGGTTCGTCGTCGAGTTGCCGGCCCACGCCTCGTTCGACGAGGCCTGGGGACCATCCGCGAAACTCCCGCGGCGGGTGCGCGTGCGCTCCGCGTCGAGGGCCGCCGCAGACGGGGCGGACAGGGCTGAGGAGGGTGCGCTCGAGGAGGCCACCACGCTCAGCTTCATCTCCGTGACCGGGCGGTGCATCTCACGCTCGACCGTCTGCAGCGCGTAACCCAGCGCTGCCGCCGACCCAAAGCGCTGCTCCGGATCCAGGCTCATCGCGCGGCGCACGATGGCCGTCACGGCCTCGGGAACGCCCGGGCGGTCGATGCGCGACACGCGGCCGCGGGCGACGCGCTGGGCAACCGCGTGAGCCGAGTTGTCCCCGTCCTCCACCTCGAAGGGCGAGCGGCCCATCAGGAGCGTCCACAGGGTCGCGCCCAGGGCCCACACGTCCTGCGTCGGGTGAGCGCGCGCCGTGCCCGCAATCTGCTCGGGCGGCGCCCACATCACCGAGAAGCCGTCGCGGCCACCGCGCGGGTCAGCACCCACCGGCTCAGCCACACCGAAGTCCGTCAGCACCGGCGACCCGAAGGCGTTGATCATAATGTTGCTGGGCTTGATATCGCGGTGCACGTAACCCGCGCGGTGCAGCATCTCAGCGCCGCCGCACATGCGGATGACCATCGACAGCGCGCGGTCCGTCGACATCGGGGCCTGGCGCACCTGATCGAGGATGTTCGCGACCGGGCAGTACTCCATCACCAGGTACGGGCGGCCATCCGGCGTGCGCCCCGCGCCGTACAGCTGGGCCACCGCCGGGTGACCCGACACGAGAGCCATCACGTCGGCCTCGCGGGCGATACCGGCCTCGCCGTCCGACCCACGATCCCTGCGCGCCACCTTGACGGCCACCTCACGGCTAGGCAACTCCTGACGGCACAGGAACACGTCCGCGAAACCACCCGACCCGAGCGGACGAATCCACTCGTAGCCCGGCAGCGACGGCACCATTCCGACGCGAGCGTCGCTATCCATCAACGTTTCCCTTTCCTACGGCCCATGCGCTTGGCCAGCGAGCGACCGCCCTTGCGAGCAGCGTCAGCCTGGCGGCGGGCGCGACGACGCCAGCGCAGCGACTTCAGCGACAGCGCGTAACGCAGTCGCGCGAACGGCGACACCGAGGCCGCCCACTCGCGGCGCAGCTCATCCACGTCGTTCCACGCCTGCTCCGCGTCCTCGGGGCGGGCGCCGCCGGCAGCAAAGTCCGCGACGTCCGCGCGGCGCGCCACGGTGACTGCCCGGGGAACCGCGCCCGAGAAGAGCGACCAGCCGGGCACGCGCACGTCCGCAGCCGAGCGCTTGCGTGCCTTGCGGGCCTTGGCAGCCCCCTCCTCGTCGCCCTCGGACGTCTTGGGCGTCCACTGCGAGGCCAGCGCCCACGCGACCTCCTGGCGCGTCAGGTGCGGCTCGACGACGACGCCGGAGTCGATCGCGGTATCCACGAGCTCGTCCCACGAGCCTCGCACCGACTCGGCGGCCTGCGCGCGGCGGCGGCTCTTACGGCGGCGAGACTTCGCCAGGAGCACCGCCAGGACCGGACCCAGCAGCAGGAGCAGCGACACCGACACCGTGCCGATCGCCATCCACGGAATGTGGACGCCGCTCGGGTCGTGCGGGTCCGTCGCCTGGTCGCGGGTCGCGGGCGGCAGCTCGACCGGCTGCTCGGGCGGCTCCGGGGGCTGCAGGACCTGCGGCTTGGGCACGGACTTGGGCTTGTTGACCTGCGTCGTGGGCTGCTGATCGCGCGGCGGAGTCGGGTCGAACGTCGCCCATCCCACGCCGGGGAACTCCACCTCGACCCACGCGTGCATATCCGAACCCGTCAGGTCAACGCTGCCGGACGTGCCCTCGCGGTAGGCGCCCATGACGACGCGGGCGTTGATGCCCTGCGAGTGCAGCATGAGGGCCATGAGGGTCGCGTACTGCTCGTCGTCGCCCACCAGCGCCTCGGCGCTGATCATGCGCTCGATGCGGTCCTGGGAGGAACCGGGACGGGAGTTGATCGTGTCCTCGTTGGAGTAGTAGCCATCCGTGTGCAGGAACTGCTCGATCGCGCGGGCCTTCTCCAGGTCCGAGCGTGCGGTCGACGTGTGATCCGCGGCCAGGGAGTCCACGTCCTTCGGGACGTTTGTATCTCCCCCGGCATAGCGCGCCGCGTTCACGCTGGCGAACTCCGAATCCGCGTGTTCGCGCGGCATCGTCGTGCTCAGCGAGTAGCTCAGCTGGCCGGTCGGGCCCGTCGTCAGGGCGGTATCCGCCCATAGATCGTAGTTCAGGCCGTCCTGCTGCTCGGCCGCGTTGGGGGCGGAGGGTTCAAAACGCAGGACCGACACCTGGCCGATCGTGGGCACCCACGGTCCCAGCAGCTGCGAGGTCGACACCGAGGTCTGCACGCCCGCCGTGTCTGCGCTGCGGCCCGGGATCGTCGACCCCACGCGGCGGTATCCGGCGGTGCCGTCCGCCGTGTTGGTAACGCCCATGCCGAAGGTCGTCCCGTCGTACACGTCCATCGCGCCCAGGCGCACACGCGCCTCCTTGGGCAGGTTGGACACGCGGATCAGGGATTCGTCCTCGAGGTCCTTGTTGTAGTGGCGGTAGCTGGACAGCGGCGAGGGGTACTGGCGCGCGTCCACGGGCGGCTCGACGACGTCGCGTCCGACGACGCGGTCCGAGGCAGTGGGGCCCAGCAGGGACGCCGCAGGGATCGCCGCAGCGACCATCACGCCCACCATGAGCGCGCCCATGCCCACGCGCCACCACACATGCACGATCTGGCGCGAGGAACCGCCCATTGTCGTCGACGCGGTGGTCGCCGAGGCAGCCATACCAATGACGATGTCGGCGCCCAGTCGGGCGCGCCCGATCGCCGAGGCCCACGCCCACCACACGATGAGTCCCACCCACCACGCGATGACGAGGAGGGAGGACGGGGAGTGGTTCGACGGTCCCCACACGATCGCGATCACGCCGGCGAGGATCAGCGGCACGGATCCCCACATGGGGCGCCCATAGCGCACCGTGACGACGCCCGCCGCGACCGAACACACGAGGCAGGCCATCCACGGCACCATCGCGGGCCCCACGTAGGAGCCGGCCGGCGGCGTCAGCGTCAGGAGGTCCTTCCAGGCCTCGACCGAGCCGACGACGAGCGTCTGGATGGTCCGCGACGTCGGGACCACAACCCAGCGGGTCGTCTCGCGCAGCGCGGCGGCGCCACCGAAGAGGAAGTGCGAGGCCACGACCGCCGCGACGATCGACAGCAGGTCCCAGCGCCACTTGGCGGCCGCCCACGCGACCACGAGGCCGACCACGACGCCCGCGAGCGCCGCGATCGCGCCCTGGCCGCTGCCGAAGACGGACTCGAACATGAGGATCGGACCGGAAAAGAGGACCGCGAGGACGAGCAGGGACCACGCGGGCATGGCGGCGCGGTGGATCGACCCGCCCATGGTGGTTTCCTGGGCGGCGGGGCGGCGGGAGCGACGCGGCGGAGGAGCCGGACGCGAGGCGTTGCGAGCGGGAGTACTCACGCGTTCACCCCCCGCGACACGAGCATCGGCAGGTCTTCGAGGGAGGGGCAGTCGATGATGACGCCGCGCGTAATCTTGCGGCGACGACGCGCCCGACCCGGGACCACGCGGATCACCGACACGATGACGTCGACGGGGGCGATGTTCGCCAGGCGAGCCGCCTCCTCGTCGTCCACACCGGCGCCCACGACGATCGACAGCACCGAGATCCCGCCGCGCTCCATGATGCAGCGGCGCACGATGCCCGCGAACTCGGAGCGCGTCGACGTCTCCATCTCGGACAGCGCATCCAGCATCGCCATCGGCGAGCCCGTGGGAATCCACTCGTCCGCGGTGTGCATCGACACCGTGCGGGCCTCGCCCGAGCCGGCGAGCGCCAACGAGGCGGCAACCGACACGGCCGTCTCGAAGGAGCGCCGATCCCACGCGTCCACGCGCGTATCCAACAGCACCATGTGATGCGAGCGGTGAGTCTCCTCGAACTGGCGCACGATCAGGCGACCAAAGCGTGCCGTCGACGGCCAGTGCACCGCGCGACGGTCGTCGCCCGGCTCGTAGTCGCGCAGGGCGTGGAAGGACACGTCGGAGCTCGTCAGCTTCTCGCTGGCCACGCCCTCGACGTCCATCTGCGTGCCCGTCGCGTCGAAGGAGAAACGCACCGTCGGCGGGTGCACGTGCACGAGGATCGGGTCATCCCACGAACGCACGCGACGCAGCAGGCCCAGGCCGTCCATGCGCACGGTGCGAGCGGGGCCCACGTTGATGACGCCGCGGCGCTTCGTCATGACCGAGAAGGACTCGTTCCAGGTGCCGTTTCCGCTGATCGGGGGCACGAGGAACTCGCCACTGCCTCGTCCGATCGTCACCTCCACGAGGGTCGAACCCGAGCGGCGCCCGGACTCGTTGACCACGCGGACGCGGCCCACCGCCACCTGGCCGGCGACGATGCGATCGTTCTTCATGCGCAGGGTAACGGACAGCGGGGACGGGGAGGCGACCGAAGCGACCGCGACCACGAGGGCCACCAGGCCCATGACGGCCACGATGAAGCCCTCCAGCCAGCCGAAGGCGAAGGCTGCGACGGTGCCCGCGAGCATCGCCGCGATCACCGCCCACCCCACCGGGGTCAGCGCGCCCAGCCAGCGGGCAACGCCCTCATAGCCGGGCAGCGCCTGCACGCGGGCGCTCAGGGCGCGCCACGCATTCTTCACAAGTCGACGTAGTTTCTTCACGGCTTACCTCACCGGGCGGCAATTGCCGACGCGCACCTTCTGCGCGAACGCCGCCTCGGAATCCGCCCGCGTCGCGATGTTCGACTCGATGGGACCGGCACGATCGATAGTCACCTCTTCGGTCCAACCGTCCAGATCCGAACTAATCGTACATTTGTGAGTAAGCGACGTGCCAGCCCACCCCGGAGCACTGAACGTAAAGGTGTGGCATCCACCCGGGGGCGTGTGCTTCTCGCCTCCCTGGCAGACGTCCGTCCACGTCAGGTTCACGTCCAGCTTCGTGGTCTCCGTCGGCTGCTGACTCATCACCGTCTCACCCACACCGTTGACCGCGACGACCGTGGCCTGGTAGCGGGTGCCCTGGGCCAGATCGGAGAAGGTCGCCGTGTTGACACCGTCACGCACAGTCTGCGTCGCGCCGTTATTCAGTGACACGCGGACCTCGGTAACCTCCGGGTTCGCGCCCACCGGATCCCACTGAACCGTCAGGCTCGTCGAGTTGACACCTGTGAACCGCACGCCCACATCCGAGGGGCGGCCCGTCGCTGTGCCCGTGGCGGGCACGACCTCAGAGACCGTGCCATTGCTGCCCGTCTGGCAGAAGTAGTACGTCTTCGCCTGCCAGCCGTTGGCGGGCAGGATGGCGCCGTCGTCGGTCTGCTCACCGCTCGCACATGAGTTGGGGTCCGCCGAGTAGCGCAGGGTCAGATCTGACGCTTCGAAGCCTCGGCCCGGAACGCGCGCCAGACCGCTCACCCTCAGCTCGCCCGCGTGGTTCGTTCCCGACAGGGTCGGGGCAGCGATCGGCGCAGGGGTCGTCGTGATCGACACGGACGCGGTTCCAGGAGCCGATGTATCGCCGTGCGAGTTCGACAGCGTCACCGAGGCAGACACCTTGCTGCCCGTGTGCACCTTCGGTAGCGTCGCCTCGCCATCTGCCGATGACACTTGCACCTCGGCGCCATTGACATTAACCGTGGCCTGTCCCCAGCCCTTCCCGTTGGGAGATCCCACGTTCCACTTGACCTGGACCTGCGCATAATCCGGGTCCCGATCCGCACCAACCACCGCCGCACGCACGTCGGTCGGCTGGTCCGGTCCGCCGTGCGGGTAGCCCTCGGTCGCGGAGGACGGCAGAGACGGCGTGTCCGCCTTGTTCTGCGCCTGGACCTGCACCGAATACATCGTGCCGTTCTTCAGACCCGGAATCGTCATTGAGAACTGCGAATCGGACACCGTGTAAGCGACCGGCTGACCGCCACCGGGTCCATTGAGCAACACCGTGTACGACAGGATCCGAGATCCCTCGTTGTTCGGCTTTGTCCACGAGACGGTCAGGGCCCCATCCGAACCCACGACCGTAGGCGCCGCCATCTGCTCGGGCGCAACATCGATGTTCACCTCTGCGGAGGCAGCCGACGGATCGGAGTCCCCGGCCTCATTGTGAGCGACGACCGTGAACGAGTGCATCGCTCCGTTCTCGAGGCCCGTGATCTGCGTGCCCGGATCGCGCGTTGGGTATGTCTTACCGTCGTACTTGTCCGTAATCGTGTAGCCCGTAATCGGACCACCGTTGGAGGCACCCGAGTCGAAACGCACGAAGGCCGTGCCCGCGCCCATCGGTGTCACCGAGACGTTCTGGGGCGGTTCGGGGCGGTCAACGACCTGGACGACGACTCGGCCCTGGACCACGCGATCCGGGTCGTTCGTCGCATCCATGACGCGGTATACGATGGTCATGTTGCCGTGGAAGCCCGCCTTGGGGGTCACCGACAGGACGTTGCCGTTACCCGAGGCGGTTCCCTGGCCCACGTGCACCGACGCGTCCAGGACCACGAGCGGATCCGGGAACGGGTTCGTCGTGTACTCCGAGAGGTTCACGTCCACCGTCTGGCCGGCCTTCGCCTTGATGCGGGCCTCCGTGGTCGTCACGAGGGGCTTGGAGGACTTCACGATCGTCACCGGAATGTCGGCGTTGACCGCACCTGAGCCGTCGTCGACGCTGACAGTGATCGCGCCGACCGGCCCCTTGGGCTGATCCTTCTTGCCGGACACGGTCAGGTTGTAGCCGTCCAGGGACACGTCCACGCCGCCGGGGGCCTTCACCACGGCGTAGGAGAAGCTGTTCTTGGCCTGGTCGTCCGGGTCGTCCACCATCTGCGTGAGGTCGACCGTCACGGACTCACCCTGGCCCACGAGGATCGGGGTCGGAGTCAAGCGCGGCGGCAGGTTCCTGGCCGGCTGGATCGTGATCGGGATCGTCAGGGTCGATGTCAGGGCCGAGGCGTCGTCCGAGGCACCATCACGCACCGTGAAGGACACCGAGGCCTTGCCCGAGGCCGTGTCGGGTGCGCTCAGCGTGATGTGCGTGGAGTCCTGAAGGGTGGCCGAATCCAGGCCGCCGTTGAACTTCACCGACGACGCGTCCGTGATGATCGGGGAGCGCGAGTTGTCGCGCACCAGCACGTAGTCGCGCATGTCGAGGGTCAGCGTGGAGCCCGCGCGCATCGCCACCGGGACGCGCGTCGTGTCCAGGCGCGGAGCCAGCAGGTCGGTGCCCGGAACCGTCACGACCGCGCTCGCACTCAGGCCGTCGGGGTCCGTCACCGTGTACACGACGAGGCGACGGCGCGCGTCCGGTGAAATCGACAGGTTCTGCCCCGACACGCTCACGCCCGAGGCGTCGGAGGAGATTGTGAGCTCGGCCGTGGTGCCGTCCGGATCCTCGTCGTTGACGAGGACGGCAACGCTGACAGGCTTGGAGTCCGAGGGCAGGTCGGAGACCGGCACGACGTCGTCGCGGGCGATCGGCGCGCGCAGCGGCGCATCCGAGTCCACCGTCACGGTCAGCTGACCCTGGGCGCGTCCGCCTCGGCCGTCCTCGATCTGGTAGGCCACGACGAACACGCCGTTCGTGGCGGGCGCCTTGACCGTCACGAGATCCTCGGCCATGGTCACGGTCGCGGCCGGATCCGACACCGACACCGTCGCCGGATCCGTGTCCACGAACAGGGCGTCGCCGTCCGCATCCAGATCGTTACTCAGGACGTTGATGCTCACCTCGCGCCCCGGACGCACCGTCACCGAGTCGGGAACAGCCGTCGGGTTGTGGTTCTGCGAGCCCGGAGGGGCGATGCCGACGCGCACGCGGGCGCGTCCCTGCACGCCGAGGCGGTCCTCGACGATGTAGGAGAAGGTATCCGTGCCGGTCGCATCGTCGGAGGGCGTGTACTCCAGCCACTCCGTGCCCAGCACGACGCTACCCTTGGCCGGCGGCTGGTCGATGCCCACCAGGGCGACCGAGTCACCGTCGGGGTCGATGCCCGTCAGCGGCACTGGGATGCGCGTCATCTGGCCCTGCACGGCCCACGCGCTCAGCGGCTTGGGGACGGGCGCGCTGTTCGCAGCGGAGGAGGCAATGACCTCGAACGTGACGGTCGACGTCGAGCGATTGCCGACCGAATCAACGGCCGTGTACGCCACGCGCACCACGCCGGCCTCGGAGCCGGCAGCCAGGCGCACCTGGTTGCCGGTCACGAAGACCGTGCCCAGCTCGGCGCCGGTCATGACCTGTACGTTCGGGTCCAGGGTCAGCGACAGGCCAATCGGCGAGCGGTCGTTCGACAGGACGCTCACCGAGCCGATGTCGTCGGCGCGCACCTTCGCCGTATCCGGCGTGGTCTCAGGCGGGGTCTCCTCGCTCTGCGCGTTCGTCGGGATGACGCTCACCTGGGCGGTCGCGGAACCCGCGCCGTTGGAGACCGTGTAGGTAAAGGTCGTCACGTCGGCCAGGCCGCCCGGCGACGTGATGCGCAGCAGGTGGCGTTCGATGAGCGTGACCTCGAGGCCCGAGTTCGCTGGCACGTCGATCGACTGGACGACGAGGACGCCGCCCGACGGATCCGTGTCGTTGGCCAGCGGTGCGATCAGCGAGGCGCCACCGCTGGGCAGGACCGCCAGGTCGTCCTCGGCGATCGGCAGGGCGTTCGTGTCGTCATCGACCACGTCGACGCGGATGACGCCCACGGTCGTGGACGGGCCGTCGGAGACCGTGTAGGTGAACTGGAAGGATCCCGGCACCGAGCCCGTGAACGTCAGCGTGCCGCGCGAAAGATCAGCGGAGACCGCGGTGCCCGCCGGAGCCGTACCCGCAGCCACGAGGGACAGGGCGTCGCCGTTGGGATCCGTGTCGTTGGCGATCGGGTCGATCGTCAGCGGCTCAGCCACGCGCGCCACGTAGAAGTCGGCGCGCGCCACCGGCGGCACGTTGCCCGCCTCCTGGACGCTCACCTTCAGCTCGCCCGTGGTCTCGGCGTGCCCGTCCGACAGGGTCACGGCGATCGCCTTGACGCCAGCGCCCGAGCCCAAGTCGCGGATCTGGACCGTGCCGTCCTCGGAGAACTGCACGGCCATGCCCTCGGGGGCCGTCGCCGACATCAGGTAGAACTGGTCGCCGTCCGGGTCAATCCAGTCCGACAGGAGGTTGTACTCGACCTGCGCGTTTGCACCCACCTTGATGACCGGGTGCTTGAGCTGGCGCGGGCCCTCGTTCTGGCTCCACGGGTGGATCGTCAGCGTCACGTTCGCCGTCGCGCCCGCGAGGCCGTCCGAGGCCTCGTACGTGAAGGACGTCGATCCGCTCGTCATGTTCTCGGGGACGTCCGTGATCTGCAGAGCTCGGCCGCCCCTCGTGCGCACGATCGAGCCAAACTCGGGGTTGGTGACCGCGCGCGCCGTCAGCACGTCGCCGTCGTCGTCGGAGTCGTTGTCGAGGACGGGCAGCAGCGTCGAGCGGCCCGGGCGGATGCCGAACTCGTCATCCACGGCCTCGGGCGGCGTGTTCTTGTCCTTGTGCTCCGGCTCGGAGACCTGCTCACGCTGGTCCGGAGTCGGAGTGTCCTCTTCCTCCTGCTCCTCGGTGGGGGTCTGGTCCCAGTTGCTGACCACGACCATGTTCTTGTCGGGCAGCCACAGCGTGCCCGTCGAGACGTCGTTGAGGACGATGCGCGTGCGGTTCGTACGGAACACGGCGGAGGAGGCCTCGGCCAGGCTCGGGACCGTCTGCGCCTGGTTGCGCGTGGAGTCCGTGCAGGTACGCACGAACGCGCCCGAGCCCGCCCAGGCGCCGTAGGAGCAGCCACGGTGGAAGACGGGGGCTGCGGGGGTGCCCTTCTGACCGTTCTCCGAGGCCTCCTGGCGCTCGATCGCCTTGCCGTTCAGGGGCACGGACACCAGCTGGTCGCCGGTCGCGAGCAGGACGGCAGCGGCATCGTCGCCAGGAATCTGCAGGACGGCGCCACTCACGCGTTCCTCGGACAGGTCGCGCACCTTGCCGCCGGGCAGGACGAGCTTGTTGCCGGTCTGGTCGTAGACGACCGGCTTGTCGCCGACCGCGGTGATCGTCGGGGTCCCGGCGGGCGTGAAGTCCTTGATTTCCGTGGTCTTGGCGCGCCAAGCCTGACCCTCGCTCGTCAGGGTCACGAGCTTGGAGGACCCGGGAGAGTATGCGAAGACCGTGCCCGAGTTCGACACCGTCACGACGCCGTCGCTCAGATCGTTGGCGACCGCGTCCTCGCGCAGGAGCGACATGGTGGCAGGCTCGTTGGCGCTGCCGACCCACAGGATGCCCTCGTTGGGGTCGAGGACCGCCAGGACAGAGCCGCCCTGGACCTGGACCGCGTTGTCGGGCAGGGTGACGGACTGGCCGAGGGAGAAGGAGGTCGGACGCACCGGGGTGACCGTGCGGCTCACGGTCTCACCCAGCGTCACGTCACCGCCCTCCTGGCCGATGTCGAAGGACGCGGACTTCACCGAGACCGTGCCGTCCAGCATGAGGGCGTCATAGTTGAGGTGTCCGAGGAGCTTGCGGTCCTGGTTCGTCACCCAAATACCGCCGTCGTCGACGCTCACCTGGGTGACCTCGACGCCGCGATACACGACCGCGAGCACGCACAGCATCGCGGACACCAATAGGACGGAGAGCGCGGGTATCCGCTTCGACCAGGTGTTTCGCGATCGACGCGCCTTGTTCATGTGGCTTTCCTCAGTCTCAATGTGCGCACTGGTGTGGGGCGTTGTCTGTATCCGCACAGGGTATGGGCAACCATCCCAAGGATACACACCGACCAACCCTATGGATAAACCCTGAAGAGAACAACAGGTACCGAGGAATCTGCGACCTGTTAATCGTTGGTTCTTGCGGCGGTGCATGGCCATTCGACGCGCGCGAGAACCTGACCACAGTCGCGCATTTGGGCTATCGCGCCTCTTCGACGAGGCCGGGGGAGGACCCCGGTCCGCTCCCCCAGCGCCGGACTGCGGTGCCCGCCCGGGCGCGGGAACCGCAGATGAGGACGGGGCGGGTTACGGTGAGTGCATGGCGAAAGAGAAGATCACCTACCGCTGCTCCGAGTGCGGGTGGACCTCCCCCAAGTGGGTGGGCCAGTGCCGCGAGTGCGGGGCGTGGG
>ERZ773180.191-NODE-191-length-41790-cov-6.452306_pt1 | contig 41790 bp, 36 predicted proteins | sample MGYA00511080_ERZ773180 | MGnify/ENA primary metagenome ERZ773180 (study PRJEB29015, sample SAMEA2738175) | human oral metagenome | biome: human oral; feature: human-associated habitat; material: saliva | place: China | collected 2178 ... | reverse complement strand
ATGATTGATGTCACCACGGGCGACAGCATAATCCCGGGCCCCATCGCCTACAACTACCCGCTCCTGTTCGACGAGGGAAACGTTCGGCTGATGTCCTACCCGCTCGAGACGGTGCTCGCCGAGAAGCTCGAGACCGTCGTTTCGCGAGGCGTGACCAACACCCGCCCGCGCGACTTCTACGACATACACCTGCTATGGCGAACCAAGGGTGACAGTTGCGTTATCTCGACATTGCACGAAGCGCTCGAGGCCACGTGCGCTAAACGCGGCAGCGCCGAGCGGATGAAGCGTTGGCAGGTAGTCCTCGACGAAGTCTCAGCCGACCAGACGATGCTTGCGCTCTGGGGCAAATACGTGAAGAAGAACCCCTACGCATCTGGCATAGAGCTGGCGCAGTGCTGCAAGACCGCGAGGAAGATACTAGGAGCGGCAATATGAGCGGGAGCGGCCAGATAGACTATCTTAATGAAGAGAGAAACAGGAATCTGAAGAGAGAAACAGGAATCCTCAGTTATGGCCGATAATTAAAGGGCTACTGGCCCTGCTTGTGATTGTGCTTATCGCTGCATGTGGAACTGCAGTTCTGATTAATCTTGCTGGCCCTGGAGTCGTGGCCTTCTTTGCATCTCTTTCGACTCTGGACTCTGCAATTGTAGTCGCGCTAATAACCGCAACGGTATCCGTGATTACGTACGTTTCTGGTAACGTTGCGAGCAATATCATGAAACGCAACGAGTATTTGCATATGCATCGTGAAAAGCCATACATGCAGCTCATTTCGATGTTCTACGACTTTCAGTCCCAGACCAAAACGGGCAAGGAATTCACTCAAGAAGAGTTGATTAATCTATTCAACCAGTTTACGAAAGAGTTGACTCTTTGGGGCTCTTCCAAAGCGATCTATCTTCCAGTGCGAGTCCGCGGACTTTGCTTACAGGTCTCTGCTACCTGCATCTTTAATTGATGCTGACTCGAATACTATCTATAATTCTGGCTAACAATATAGGAGGTCAGAAATGACGGCATTGACGATGGGGCTCTCAGAGGCCAAGAATAATTTCTCTCGTGTGACGGCAGAGGTGAACAGGACGGGCAAGTCAGTCACCATCTTGAAGAACAACAAGCCCTGGGTCGTAATCCAACCGGCTCGGGAGAATAGCAACGCCACGGACGTGGCAGTCGACTTTATGGACGAGTACGCAGATGTGTTCGAAGAGCTTGCCAAGTGAGCGTCCTAGCCTTCTCCAAAGAAGATGTCCTGGCTATCCACGCGTCTGCAATCGAGTGGTTTGGCGGGCTTGATGGCTTACGCGACGAGGGGCTCCTCGACTCGGCGTTAGCGCAACCGCTCCAAACCTTCGGTGGAGCAAACCTGTACCCAAGCGCTATCGACAGGGCGTGCAGATACGCCTTCGGCATCATATCCGACCACCCGTTTCTCGATGGCAACAAGAGAACAGGCGCCGCCCTGCTTGGCACATACCTCAGGATGTCTGGCATTGGCTTCAGGCCTGACCACGCAGCCTTCCTCAAGGTCATGCTAGGTGTTGCGGATGGGTCGGTAGGCTACGATGCGCTCGTCGATTGGGTTGAAAGCGTAGTGGCATAAAGCGCTCCGCGACCTGCGGCACATCCATGAGGCCATTCGCCAGGTCGCTTGCTTCGGATGTCGAGGAGGCGGTAGGTCCCCGCATCCCCGCCCCGGCATTCTCGCGGCCTTCCGCATCATTATCCGATATTCCCTGATGAACCGGGAACGCGCCGCGCGGCATCTGGGGGACGCCGCCTTTCGTGGGATGGCAAACCGTCCTCTCGTCTCGCACCCTTTGCCCTCGGGTCGCAAGGAGGCCCAAGGGGTCGCGTCCCCTGGACGGACAAGCAGAGAGATGCCTGTTGGGAGGCGCGTGCGCAAAGACACGCGGGGCGTTAGGCCACGCTAAGGCTCGCTAGGTTGCGGATGAGCGGATACTCGGCTATCTACCGACGAGATAAAATTAGATTTGACGAATAAAAGAAGGGATTGTCTTGGCTAAGACTACGAACAAAACGAGCAGTCTCACAAGCGAGGAGATCCTTGAGCGCTTCGTTGTACGCGCGCGGAGAGTCGAGGATCATTCGCTAGTCAAAAGTGGGGATATCGAGCGCTACGCCACTCCCAGGATGACGTTTAGCGTAACCGAGACTGGCAGCGCGAGTACTCAGCATCACGTATGCACCGATGAGGAGGCTATAGAATCACTTGCGACGAGGCTGCGTCCCTTCATCGTAAGGAGCGAGCCGATATATCTGCCAAAGATACTCGATGCCATTTGCGCTCAAGCGCCCGGCGAAGCACTCTCGGAAAACGAAGCCGAGGTTTTGGAAACCACGAAGAGCTGGTTCTCCCATCGTTACGAGAAAAAAGACAGCGAACGCTACGGGGTCCAGCTTATAGGGAGAGACGGTGAGCTCCTGACTAGCCTGCTCTCTGACGCGCTACTTGCAGAGGCCTGGATTTACACGGATGCAGTGCACGCCGACCCGAAGGGAGAAAAGGCAGAGGCGCGAAAGCTTAGCTACTCTGATCGCTATAGGGCAGCTTCCTCGTACTCCTGCGAATTTGCCAGTGTAATCGTAAATTTGCTCAACCTTGTTCGCTCGCTCTCGGAAAGGAGTCTGCTTCAAGTGCCGGATTCTGCCTGGACCGAACCCGTGTCTTATGCCGAAGCGGATAAAAACGACCAAGAGCAGATTGCCGCGGGTTCAGCGTATGTCTTTCCAATAGGGACCGAAATTCCCGCAGGAGCTAATCCCGAAGACATCCCAGGTGCGCGCAAGGCGACTCCTGCAGTGATGTTCAGACTGCAGCATCCTGAGAGCTCTGCGACCGTAATATCGTTCGATATTAGCCAGAAGCACGCAAGCTGTTACGAGGCGATTTACAGCAGTATAGACGGGTTTCTGGTGTTTTGCATCGATGAAATCGGCAAGCTGATGATTTCAAAGGAGGCTATGGCTCAAGGAGGCGGGCCAGTTGGTTCAATTTCTTTTGCAGCAAGCGAGTCGCACCAATCTGAGGCTCACGATTTCCTCGCATCAATAGCTCCACCAAACATCCTCGGCCTTAAATTTATATTTGAGGGAAAGCCGATATTTGCGCTTTTGCAGCCGTCGAAACGTATTGCGGCAACAACAAAATAGGATTTATTCGAACCGTGATATAGCTTGAACAATTGGTGTAGTCACTTCGATGTCGCCAAATTGCATTCCCCAGCCCAGAGGCGTCGCTCTTCAGTCGGAAATCGTCACTCTTGGGTCGGGGAGCGCCCCACCCTGTCGGCGCCGTTTCAGCCCATATAGCCAGTTGCACGCAATCTAACTGCGTTTTCGCAGGTCAGGGCTGTCACTCTTCGGTCGAGCGAAAATACTCTCCCCAAGTGACTGCACGGTTTTCGCGACAGCAGAGCGACAATAACCGCAGGTCAGACGATGTGCTGACTACACGGAAATGGCTGATGTAACCATCGAGTGGGAGTAAACCATTTACTATATTCCTTTAGCTTAGCAACTAGTCGCATCTTTTAGCATCTATTCGATTCGGCAGTCTCGTCTCGGGGCTGCCATTTCTCATTCAAGCACATTTCGATTTTGCGAGCTTGCGGCGCGAGGCGCTAGATCGCGGCAAGCCTACTGTAAGCTACCTTTGGCCAAAATAATTAATATGGCGTTCCAGAACTGGGAGGGCTTCATTCTTTCACTTCGCCTTCGAGCGATATAATGAACGTGTCATATTTGCCTTGTCGAAGCATGTCGACATTAACGGTTGCTGGCCATGAAGCATGGACATATCGATTCGCTTGATTGCTTCGTCTGGTTTAGACTGGCTTTCGATTCTACCAACAATGACAAATTCAAATTTATGGGAGTAAATAGTGTTGAAGGCATTAGTTGTATATTATTCGTATTCAGGAATAACAAGAAGATTAGCTGAAGATATTGCGTTGATTACAGACGGAGAATTGAGAGAACTGAAACCACAAAAACCTTATTCATTTTCATACAATACAGCTGTAAAAGAAGCGAGAGAAGAAATTGAAAAAGGGTATTGCCCACCGCTTGCAGAAGGGGCGGAACCAGTTGAGGGTGCAGAAGTAATTTTTATAGGCTCACCGAACTGGCTTAAAACTTTTGCGCCACCTGTTTTGACATTTTTGAAGACGGTTAATTTGAGCGGAAGAACAATAATTCCATTTTGCACTCATGGTGGTGGAGGTTTTGGGAGGATGATTGAGGACTATAAAAAAGAATGTAGAAATTCAATCATAAAAGAAGGGATAGCCTTAAAGGGAGACTACAGTTTTGATGAGCTTCAAAGCTGGTTAAATAATAATTTGTAAATCTCAGTTTGCCCCACATGTCACGTAGTCGTTCATGGCGGAGACAATCCGTGCTGCAACTCTTCTGCCGGGCGAAACTACTCTTCGCAAGTGACTACATGGTTTTCGCGACAGTAGATCGACAATAACCGCAGGTCAGATGATATGCTTTCTACACGGAAACGGGCCATGCAACCATGGAGTGGGAGTAGCGGAATATGGGAATTCAATTCCCATATTTGACAGTACTGGATACCGATGGGCAATGGCCTCCCGTTGCCGGGAGGCCATCTTATGTACAAGACCCTCCCGCTCATCATCGACGAGGTGCAGCGCGCACCGGAGTTCTTCTCCCCGGTGAAATGGGTCGTTGACCAATCGGAGGAAAGGGACCGCATCGTCCTCACCGGTTCGCAAACATACCACCTCATGAAGGGCGTGAGCGAGTCTCTGGCAGGAAGGATGCGGGTTCTGGAGATGCCCGGTTTGAGTCTGAGGGGGCTCTCCGGCAATTCCTCCAACCCCCATCCCTATTCGCCGCCTACCTTGAGTCAGCGGAAATCAAGGATGGAGGAACCGAGACGGTGGCCGTCCGATGCGAATGCCCTCTCAGGCTGGATCTGAGGCTGCAGAAGTCGTTCAGGACGGACGGCGAGGAGGCCGTCGATGCGGAAGAGGGAAGCGATTGGATGGAGGGTATGGGATATGAAGACCTTGATCAAGGGAGCGTTCGATTCGACATTAACGAGAAGGTCCCCTCGCGAGAATCGCCGCATCAACCCGTGTAGGCCTCGTCTGCTCGATTGGCGAAATCCTGGGAAGCGAGCCATGACTCTTCTTCAGGGGTCTCCGGAACGTCGATCCTCTCGATCTTGAATATCACTGGCCTCGTGCCGTCGTTGCAGCAGGCGATCATCATGCGCTCGTCGTTTGTCCAGCGATGCATGATAGACCCACCCTGGAGCGCGGTGTAGACGTAGCGGCTGATCGCATCCCATGCCTCGCCGCACGGAAAGTCCCCGCCGCCTGCGAGCGTCCCTTTTCCCAGACGGTAGAAGCTATCGTTCTCCGGCGTCCGCTCGAAGATGAAGACCTGCCCCGCTTCGAAGCAGGGACATGGGCCGCTTTGCGGATTCGCCAGGTACTTCTCCTGCAAGTCGGGAAACACCTTGGTCTTCAGGACCGTCACCTTGCATTTGTACTGCATCGATAGACCCCTTGTCAGTCAGTTTGCGCTACTCTTAAATGAAGCTTGCAGGGCCGTAAATGGGTTTCTTCAAGACCTCTTTACCCGTCATCGTGACTCGAAAAAGCGTATTAGGGGGGCGCGGTCCCTGGAGTGGGAAGGGTAAATTGGATACCAAGCTATCTTACCCTCTCCGACCTTCCCGGACCTTCGCGGTCCAAGTTTCCGTCCGCATCCCATTTGTTAGATTTGTTGTAGCATATTGACTGTTGAAAAGCTTTCTTTGCTTTGACACTGCAACCCCTGAAAGGATGTCTTACGAAACGGCGTCAAATGCTGTTGGCGTGCGCACTTACTCTGGTGATTTCCGTAACAGCAGCACTCACCGCATGTTCCTCGGAAAACAAGGAAACCACCGCTGAGAGTAACAGTTCAGCCGAACAAGTCGTAGGCGTCTGGGAGGTATATGATGTTTACGATCCCAAGCAAGGCACTATGACCGAGACAGGATACGCTAAGTTCAGCGAACAGTTCCAGGCAATATATGCCTTTAATTTCGCTGAAGACGGCACCGGTTCGTTCATTCGCTTCGGTGTACGGAAACCATTTACTTGGACTGTTGACGGTAACGGCAAGATTACCGTTGCCCTTGAAGGAACCGCAGGCGCTTTCACAGGTCAGATTGATGCAAGCACAGGTAGGCTAAGACTTAAGGGCCCGGATGAGACGGATGCCGAGCTTAAAGTTTCAAAAACTCCAGGGCCTCTTGTGAGCTCTCAGGGCCGGAGCGTTTTGCGATACTCGCTGGGGAGCATACCGACCTCACGCCTGAACAGCTCCGAGAAACGGCTTGTGCATGTGTAACCTACAGAGCGCGCGATCTGCTCGATGGTGAGATCAGGCTGTCTGAGCAGAAGTTCGGCCTGCGACATCCTCCGTTCCTGGACATAGCCCGTCACAGTCTTGCCATTCGCCTTCTTGAACGTCTCCTTGAATTTGGTGGGGCTCATGCAGGCTATGGCCGACAGGTCGGCAATGCGCAGGACAGACGAGCAGTGGTCGTCGATATAGCGCACGACATCCTGGATCCTCGCCCAGTCAGATGAGCTGACGGGCTTGCGGGTGCTTGCGCGCGGCTGCCTCGTGCCTTCCACGATAAGCCCCATCGCCTCGAGGACCTTGCCCTCGTAGTACAGCGCGCTGTGGCTCTGACCACCGGGTACAGGCCATAGCTTGGCGAGGAGAGCCTTCAATTCCAGATGCTCCCCATCGTTTCCGAGCGAGACGAACGCTTCCTCGACGCTCGCGAACCCGCCGGGATACTCTTTTTCGAGGAACCGCCTGGAAAACTCATGCGACACCTCGATTGAGATGCTTTGAACGGGTATGCCGGCATGCGCAATGCCCTTCCATGGCTCTCCCTTGAAGCTCTGGCCCCAGAGGCTGTTCGGCCTGAGCTTGCGGTAGGGGTTGAACTCCTCTCCTGAAATCGACTTGAAGCATGTGACCGTGAGATAGTCAGAGGTCTCGGAACTCATGACGAAGTCGTCGTCCATGACGAAGTCGTGGATGCTGATGCTCCAATCGGCTTCTTGAGGCGACAGGAAATGAAACCATCCCCGACATGCGCCCTGCCCAGACCGGTACGATCTCCACAGCTCTCCGAAGCCATCGGGCGACGGCACGGGCGAGAAGCCGGTATCTCCCAACATCTTCTCCTGAAACGCCTTCTCCATTTTCCGTCCATTCGTCATGTGGCGTTGAGACAGGACTTCACGTCGATCAGACGGAAAATCAGCCTAAATACCCGATAGACCATGCTCAAACATATACTCGCAAGATAAAGATAGCCAAAGCTAATATATTTTGAAAGGACAGAGATGGGCCAGCAAGAAACAGCGGGGAAGGGCACGGGAAGGCTTGCGGCACGGGACCTTGTCACGGTGGGCATATTCACGGCGCTCTACCTGGTGTTCATGATGGTGGGCGGCGCGTTCTTCGCCCCCAACCCCGTGCTCACATTCTGGATGCCGGCTGCGGTGGCCTTGCTCACCGGACCGATCTACCTTCTGCTCATCGCCAAGGTGCCCAAGCACGGGCCGCTCATCGTCGTGGGCGTCGTCGAGGGGCTGCTCCTTTTTGCGACGGGCATGTACTGGGGCTGGGCGGTGGCCTGCGTCGTCTTGGGCATAGCTGCCGATATCATAGCCGGCATCGGCCGGTTCAGGAGCAAGGCGCTCAACTTCACGGCGTTCGTCGTCTACTCGCTTTCCCCCATGGGATCCTATCTTATGCTCTGGGCCAACCCGACGGGCTATGCTTCATACCTGGTGGGCAAAGGAGCCGAGCAAGCCTACATGGACACGATGATGTCCACGGCGACCGACTGGATGCTGCCTGCGATGGTGCTTGCCACCGTGGCCTGCGCCATCATAAGCGGGCTTCTGGGCATGCGCCTGCTGCACCGCCAGTTTGAAAAAGCCGGAATCACAGCCTAGGCGCAAGCGTATGCCCAAAACGCGGAAGATTCCTGGAGCATCCCTGAGAAGAGATGGGACGCCGGGGAGGGGCGTGCGCCTCGATCCACGCGCCAAGCTCGCGTCAATCGCCGCCATGGCCGTCGCGGTGGCGCTGGCACCGAATATGCTTTGCGACTTCGCGCTCATGGGGGTCGCCTTCGCCTTTGGAAGCATGCTGGGGCAGCTCCGGGTCTCTGCGGCCATGCTCGTTCTATACGCGCTGTTCATAACGCTCGCGCAGTTCGTCCCATACTTGGATGACGTGGGCCTGCGCACCATGTTCTCCTCGTTTCTTCTCCTGATGCGCAAGGTGTTCGCCTGCGGGCTCATGGCGTACGCCACGGTGAAGACCACGCACATAGACGAATTCATGAGCGCGCTGACGCGGATGAGAGTGCCCCGTGCGGTGACGATTCCTCTGGCCGTCGCCCTTCGCTACACGCCGACCGTGCGCGAAGACTGGGGGTTCATCAAAGACGCCATGCGCATGCGCGGCATATCGCCAAGCCCGCTGGGGTTCATCCAGGCGCCGATGCGCACCATCGACTGCATCTACGTCCCCCTGCTCATGAGCGCGAGCCGCGCCGCCGACGAGCTTTCCATGGCCGCCGTGGCACGTGGCATCGAAAACCCCGTGGCGCGCACCTGCTATCTGCATATAGAGCTGCGGCGCGCGGATCTCCTGACGTTCGCGGCATCCCTCGCCGTCGTTGCGAGCATGCTCGCGATCAGGGCGGTCGCATGATCTCCTTCAGGCATGTCTCCTTCTCCTACGGCACGTCCCCCACGGCCGATGACGCGGGGGTCAGGGACGTGTCGCTGTCCGTTGCCCCCGGCGAGGTCGTCGTGCTCTGCGGACGGTCGGGCTGTGGCAAGTCGACCCTGCTCAGACTCGCAAACGGCCTCGCCCCTCGCTTCTTTCCAGGAGAGAAGACCGGCCACGTCATGCTCGACGGCACCGACGTGGACGACCTTGCCACCTGGGAGATAGCGCAACGGGCGGGCTCGCTCTTCCAGAACCCGCACACCCAGTTCTTCAACGTGGAGACCACGGGCGAAGTCGCGTTTGGGCTGGAGAGCGCGGGGTGGCCTGAAGGGAAGATCCGCCCCCGCGTGAGCGAGACCTTCGAGGAGCTTGGCCTTTCCACGCTGGCAGGCCGCAGCATCTTCGAGCTTTCGGGCGGCGAACGCCAGAAGATCGCCTACGCGAGCATCTGGGCCCAACATCCCGCGAACCTGCTATTGGACGAGCCCACGAGCAATCTCGATCTGACCTCGATAGACGCCATGACGGCATTCGTGGGGCACGCCAAGGAAAGAGGCTGCGCGATTCTCGTTGCCGAACACCGGCTCTCCTGGCTCGCCAACATCGCCGACAGGTACGTGTACCTGGAGAAAGGGAGCGTGGGGCGCGTCATGGAAGCGGCGGAGTTCGCGTCGCTCGACGCCCGGGAGGTCGAACGGATGGGGCTGCGCGCCCGCAGCACAGGCGAGATAGCCCCGCGCGCGAACCCTTCCGTGAACACGGATTCCCCTCGCGCGGGCGACGCGCTGCTCGCGACGCGGGCTCTCTCGGTCTCCTATGGTGCGGCCCCCGTCCTGCGCGGCGCGGCACTGGAGCTGCGCGCGGGCGAAGTCACGGCTCTGGTCGGCCGCAACGGAGCGGGCAAGACCACGCTGTGCCGGGCATTGTGCGGGTTCGAGCGTCGGACGCGGGGAGAGATCCTGCTCGATGGCACGACCGCCGCGCGCAGGGAACGCGTGCGCGTCTCGTCGATGGTGTTCCAGGATGTCAACTACCAGCTGTTCGCCGAGAGCGCGACCGAAGAGGTGACCTTCGGCCTGCCTCGGCGCAAGGCCGAGAGCGTGGACGTTGCGCGCGTCCTGTCCGAGCTCGACCTCGTCGCCTTGGGCGATCGGCACCCGGCCACCCTCTCGGGCGGGCAGAAGCAGCGTCTGGCCGTCGCGGCGTGCGTCGCCGCAGGAAAGCGCGTGCTCGTGTTCGACGAGCCCACGAGTGGCCTCGACCTCGACGGCATGCGACGTATAGCCCGGCTGCTCAGACGGCTCGCGGAGCAGGGCCGTGCGCTCCTGGTGGTAACGCACGACCTGGAGCTCGTCGCGTGCGCCTGCGACCGGGTGCTGTGTGTGGAAGACGGCGCGCTACGCGCTCCGCTCGCGACCGCCGAGCAGTTCGATGCCGTGAAAGCTCTGATGGGTTCGGTCGTTTCCCGGTAAGGAGGATCTTCGTGGAAATCAGGAAGGGGGCAGACCCCGTCGCCCTCGTGTTCGCGTGGGCGGGACGGCACCGGAGGTACCTGGTCGCCTCGGTTGTGTGCGCCACGCTGTCGGGCCTCTTGGTCGCAGTGCCCTATCTCGCCGTGTTCGATGTCATGAGCGCCGTTTACGGAGGCACGGCCACGGCCGACGCGATAGCGGTAGACGTCGCCATTCTCGCCGTGGGAATAGCCCTGCGCTTCGTCCTCTTCGCCTTCGCGGGCACGCTTTCGCACAAGGGCGCCTATGGGACGCTCTTCGACGTGCGCTGCCGCATCCTCGAACGTCTCTCGAAGGCCCCGCTCGGCGAGATGGACGAGCGCAGCACGGGCAAGATCAAGACGGTGCTCTCCGACGACGTGGAGAACCTCGAGCTCCTGCTCGCGCACAACCTGCCCGAGGCCTTGATGTACGGCGCAGGGCCCGTCGCGACCTTCGTCTTCCTGCTCTTCGCGAACGTGCCGCTCGCCTTGGCCACGCTCATCCCCGCCATCGCGGCGCTGGCGGTGCTCGTGTCGCTTTTCAAGGTTATGAGCTCGATCATGGGCCGTGCGACGAAGTCGCTCGAGGACATGAACTCCGTCATGGCGGAATACGTGAGCGGCATGCGCACCGTCAGGGCACTCGATATGGGCACGCGTTCGTTCAGGCGTTTCAGGAAGGCGGTGGACGAGGAAAACGCCGTGTGGTGCGAGATATCGCGCAAGACCGGCCCGGGATTCGCCACTTACGTCATCATCATCGAAGCCGGGTTGCTCATCATGGTGCCGGCAGGGGCGCTCATGTTGACGAACGGCGCCATCGATGTCTCCACCTATCTTCTGTTCGCGTTCGTCGGATCGCTCTACCTCACCGAGATAAGGCTCCTGCAGAGCTTCGCCAACAAGCTCTCCCAAGTCTCCGCCAGCGCCGAGCGCGTTCAGGAGCTTTTGGATATCCCTGTGTTCGGCGGAGGCGTTCCGTTTCCTGACGACGCCTCCATCCGCCTCGACGGAGTGTCGTTCTCCTATGCCGATGACGCGCCCGAGGTGCTGCACGATGTCTCGCTCGACGTGGCGGCGGGCGAGCGGATCGCCATCGTGGGCGCGTCCGGCTCGGGCAAGTCGACCCTCATCCAGCTGATAGGACGTTTCTACGACGTGACGTCGGGCAGCGTCTCCATCGGCGGTATCGACGTGCGACGCATCGACTACAACGACCTGCTGGCCCACGTGTCGGCGGTGTTCCAGAAGACCTTCCTTGCCAGCGGAACCATCCTGGAAAACATCCGTATGGGATCGGATGCCACGCTCGACGAGGTGCGTGCGGCCGCGCGGCGCGCGCAGGCCGACGACTTCATCCAGGCGCTGCCGCAAGGCTACGACACGCGCATGGGCACGTTGGGAGGTCGCCTTTCCGGCGGAGAGCGCCAGCGCATCGCTATCGCCCGCGCCATCTTGAAAGACGCCCCCATCCTGATCCTCGATGAGGCCACGAGCGCCGCCGACCCAGAAAACCAGGTGCTCATCGACCGGGCGATCGACAACCTGTGCGAAGGCAAGACGGTGCTCGTCGTGGCGCATCGACTCGACGTGGTCGACGGCTGCGACGCCGTCGCCGTGATGGAAGACGGGCGCATCGCCTGCATGGGTCCGCACGACGCCGTGCTCGAGACAAGCTCCTATTACCGCAGCGCATGGGCCGCCTGGACGCGCTCGCGCTCCATGAGCTACCGCATCGGCGAAAAGGAGGGGCGCCATGTCCGATAAGGCTCGGGATGCTGCACGCAACCCGTTCGCGAAGAACCGGGATTTCTACCTCTCGTGCATCTGCACAATCGCAGAGGGCCTGCTCGGCGGTGCGAACTTCGTGCTCATCTGGATGGTGATGCACCAGGTGTTCGCAGGCGCCGTCGAGCTCGCTGCCCTTCTGCAGATCACCGGGATGCTCGTCGTCGTCTTCGCCGCGCGTCTTGCAATCTACCGCTTCGGATACGTACGCGGGCAGGTGGGCGGCGCCCACGTGAGTCACGACCTGCGCATCGCCTTGGGCGACGCCATCAAGCACATCCCGTTGTCGCATTTCGCGAAGCGCTCGAGCGGGCAATACCTGCAGGCGCTCACAGTCAACGTGAACGATTACGAGCAGATTCTCACCCACCGCACGGGTGACATCGTGAGAGGGGCGGTGCTGGCGACGACGGTCTGCGCGTTCACATTCGGGCTCTATGCGCCGGCCGGCATCGTGATCGCATGCTCGTTCCTATCGCTCGTCCCCGCTGTCGCGCTCTCGTGGCGCCAAGTCAGGGCCTTCGGACCCCGCAAGGACGAGGTGCGCGCGAGCAGTTCGAGCGCCATCATGGAACACGTCGATGGCATGCAGACCTTGCGCGCCTACGGGGTCGCGGGCGTGCACAACCGCTCCATCGTGGAGAGCATGCGTGCGTTCTCGCACGTGAGCTACGTATACGAACGAGCGATCATCCCGGTCGGGGCCGTATGGTCCATCTTCGCGGGCCTTGCCCAGCCCCTCCTCGTGTGGATGTGCTATAGCGCATGGACGGCAGGGGCGCTGCCCGTCGAGTCGTTTTTGCTCATCGCCATGTTGCCCCTGTTCACCCTCAAGCTCGGAAGCGCCCTGTTCATCGACCTGACCGCCTACCGCAACCTTGAGATCGCCAGACGCAACATCGCGTCCGTGCTTGAAGAGCCTGAGGAGACCGGCAGTTTCGACGACATGCCTATGCAAGGTACGGGCATCGAGCTTGCGCACGTGGGGTTCTCCTATGGGGATGGCCCGGCCGTGCTCGAGGACTTTGATCTGACCATCCCCGAAGGAAGGCTGACGGCGCTTGTGGGCGATTCGGGCTGCGGCAAGTCAACGGTGCTCAACCTGGTAGCCCAGCTGTACCGACCCCAGAGCGGGACAGTGAGCTTCGGGGGCGTGGATGCGAGCGGCTTTGCGCCCGAGAGCGTGCTGCGCAACGTGGCGCTCGTCGACCAGGACGTCTTCCTCTTCGACGACTCGGTGATGGACAACGTGCGCTACGCCCGCCCCTCTGCAAGCGACGAGGACGTGCACGAGGCGTGCCGCCTGGCAAACGCCGACGCGTTCGTGCGAGCGCTGCCGCAAGGCTACGACACGCGGATAGGCGAGAGGGGCGGCAAGCTCTCCGGCGGCGAGCGCCAGCGGCTCTCGATTGCCCGCGCCATCCTGCGCGCTGCAGCCATCGTGCTCCTGGACGAGGCCACATCGAACCTCGACATAGAAAACGAGCTCGCCGTGCGCGAGGCCGTCGCCAACTTGCTCGCCCACCGCAAGACCGTGGTGATGGTGGCTCACACGCTGCCTATCGTGCGCACGGCCGACCAGATCGCCGTCATCGACGGCGGACGAGTCGCTGAGCTGGGATGCCACGACGAGCTCATGGCGCTCGGCGGCAAGTACGCCCGCATGTGGGCGGCATCGAGCAACGGGTAGCTAGATGCCGCCCTCGCGTCGGCAAGAAAACGGCGACCCGATCCCGAAGAACGTGCGCAGGCGCAAGACGCCTTCCTCGTCGAGATCGTATTGGCCGGCGACCCCGCCCCCTCTCATCTCGGTCACCCGGTCTCCGATGATCCGCGCAAGTTCGTAGTCGTGCGTCACGACGAGAACGAATATCCCGGTGCCGGCCAGTTCCCTCAGCAACTCCGCCGTCTGCGCCATGTGGGCGTAATCAAGCCCGCTCGTCGGCTCATCGAACGCGATCACCCTCTTTCCGCAGAACACGGCGGCTGCTATGGCGCAGCGCTGCTTCTGCCCGCCCGACAACGTCAGAGGATGGCGGTCCCTCACATCCCGAAGATCCATCCGGTCAAGCACCGACTCCAGAGCGGAAGCATCGGGCCGAGCCGCCCCGAGGACGACCTCGTCCTCGACGCTGTCGCAGAACAGCTGATGGTTGACTTCCTGCATCACCTCGTAGCTGATCGGCAGCCGCTTTCTCGCTTTGGTCGACGCACCGCCAATCGCTATGGTTCCGCGCCTCTCCTTGGCAAGTCCGCATATCACCGAGGCGAGGGTCGACTTTCCCGCCCCGTTGTCTCCCACGATCATCTCGATGTGGCCCGCGCCGAACCGCGCGTCGCCGACGGAAAGGGAGCACTCAGAGCGCCGGGAGTACGAGAACGCGAGATCGCGAAGATGAATCTCGCAGGAACACGGGGGCTCTGTCGGCGCGCTTGTCCTCGGGATGTCGAACGCATCCAGCCTCACAGGTCGTATGCCCGTCTCAAGGCGCTGCTCGCGGGTAAGGCCGGCAAGCTCCTCCATGGCGTAGCTGCCGGCGACCCTCCCGCCGTCAAGGTAGACCGCACGATCGGCGATACCTTCGAGGTACCAGGTGCGATGCTCGGCAACGAGGATCGTCTTTCCCTTCGCCTTCAGCAGGCTCAGGATGCGCTGCAACTCACGAATCGCAGGAAAGTCGAGGTTCGCCGACGGCTCGTCCAGAAGGAACACATCAGGGTCCGAGGCATAGACGCTCGCGACGGCAAGACGCTGCTTCTCACCGCCCGAGAGTTGGAAGATGCTGCGATTCATGAGGCTTTCTATTCCCAGTTCTTCTGCCGCGTTGCCGACTCTTCGAGCAATCTCTGCGCGCTTCAGTCCTTGATTCTCGCAACCGAAGGCCACCTCGCTCGTGGTATTAAGGGTATAGAACTGCGTGCGCGGGTTCTGGAAAACGGTTCCCACGCTGCGGGCGATCTCGTACTGCGGGCACGATGCGGGGTCTATGCCGGCGACTTCCACCCTCCCGCTCGCCTCGCCATCGTAGAACTCGGGAATCATGCCGTTCAGCAGGCGAAGGACGGTGGATTTCCCACAGCCGCTCTTGCCGCACAGAAGAACGCATTCGCCTGCTGCCACATCGAGCGACAGAGACGAGAGGCTCGGGACGCCGGCGCCTCTATACGAGAACGTGACATCGGCTAACGAGACCGCAGGCTCCTCCATCGGACTCAAAACCCCTTTCCGGCGAGGGCGAATGCCGTCACGACCAGCACGCCTGCGGCCACGAGCGCAAGGACGATCCGGTCCTGGGCATGAAAGCCTATCTCGGACAGGCTGGTGTGCGGTCCCGGGTCGTCCAGGCCGCGGCACAGGGCCGCAGCCGCAAGCTCGTCGCTTATCGTCGCCACCGAGGCGAAGAGCGGCACATAGAGGCAGACCAACGTACGGACGGGATGAACGATCCAGGCGGACGGCCCCGTCCCGATACCCCTCATCTTCATGGCCGACCGTATCGCACGCCACTCCTCGCCGATCGTCGGAAAGCAGCGGAATATCACCGATGTCGTGACGATGGCGTTCCGCGGCACCCTGCTCTTCCACAGCGCCGCCGAAAATTCGCCGACACCGGTCGTCTCCACGACCCAATACGCGACAAGGACGCACGGCAGGACTTTGCGAACCGCCACCGCTAGAAACTGCGCAAGGGACAGCGCCAAGCTCTGGCCCATCACGGGCCCGATCACGTGCTGCAAGGCCACGAGCAGGGCGAATGCCACGCAGGAGCGAAACGAGACGCCGGCCATGCCGCCGACGGCCACGAGCAGGGCGCATATGAGAAAGACCGCGCATTCGTACGGCAGCGATCGCCCGAGGAACACGGCTATGTCGAGCAGCACGAGCAGGGCCAGCTTCGTTCGCGGGTCGAACCTGAGCCCTTGATGCTCGCGCCGCTCGCCGTAAATCCTGTCAAGAACGCTCACAGGATCCCGGCGCTCTCGAGCCTGCCCGCCAGCAGCTTGCGCGCGATCAGCGACCCTGCCAGCGAGAAGACGACGATGGCGAGCATCATCGCAAGAAACGCCCAATCGGGGGTGAGCGCATAGAGAGTATCGCAGAAGTCAGCGCTCATACCACGCTCGAACGTATCCTGGAAGAAGTAGTCGCGCATGAACCAGATGGGCACGAAGCCGCCAAGCAGGTTCCACGAAAAGACGGCATGGCTTGCAGCGTTCCATCTGAAGCTCTTGTACTGCCCCTTGCGGGCGATGAGCACGGCCGCGATGCCGACGGGAACCGAGACGAGGGGTGCGATGGGGATGTGGCCCGAGGCGATGAGAATGAGGCTCGGCAGGATGGCGGCGATGAAGATGGGCGTGCCCGAAGGCGACTTGGAGAGCATCGTATGGTAGACGGGTGCCGCGACCAGTGCGACGAGCTCCGGCATGAGCAGGAACAGGATCGGAACCGGCATGCATGCGACGCCGATGATGACGTAGACCGCCAGGTAGAGGGCAATGAACACGCCGGCCGATATAGCTCCCCTCGATGAGCTGCGCTTCTTCTGAGAATCCATGTCGATTTCCTTTCTCTAGGCTGTCAAATCAGGATGCTGCAGTCGATTGGCCTGTGGAATCCGTCATCGTTGCACCGCGTATACGCGTCACTCGTAAGCTCCTTCCTACCGTCCAGAACGAATTCGTTCCGATTTCCTGTTAAACGCACTGGCGGGAGCGTCCTCTCGGATGCTCCCGCCGTGGAATGATCGGCCTCACTCGCCGCTCGCGACGTCTGCTTTCCGCTCGCCTCCGTCAATGAAACAGCTCCTGCGCTATCTCGAAGGCCTCTTCGGGGGAATGCTGCCCGCACTCCGGAGCGAAGCGCCCGTTATACATGACGCCCCAAAGCCCATAGAGCACGAACAGCGCACACGCCTCAGCGCTCTCCTCGTTCACGCCGAGACGGTTCTTTATCTTTTCGGTTCGCACGCCCTCGAGCATGAGCTTGGCGTAAGGGCCTGCCATGCGATCGAGCATCTGGACCATGTCCCAAAGCTTGTACGAGGCATCGGGAACCGATTCCCCCGGCTCAGGGTCGAATGACCTGACATACTCGTCGACATCATCCTCGACAAGGCTGCGCAGCACGGAGATTCTCTCGTCGAACGACCGCTCGTCGTCCTCCATGACCTCGCACTTGCGGCTCATGCGCTCGGAGATGAAATCCTCCATGACGGCGACGTAGATATCCTGCTTCGACTTGAAGTAGTAGTAGAACATGCCCGGCGCGCCCCCGACGGCATCCAAGATGTCGCGGACCGACGCGTTCTCATAGCCCTTCTCCGCGAAGAGATGTGCGGCCGCGTCCACAAGCTCCTTGCGCCGTTCGGCCGGTTTCTTGCTGTTCCTCTTCACGCGTAACCCTTCCGATCCTTCGCTCGATGCGGATAGCTGTACATTAAAGAGCAGAACGAATGTCGGTCTAAGGTTATCCTAGACTAACTATTGCTGTCAAATTGCTGCCAACGACGGCGCATGCTGCATGGATGCAAGATTGGACGAACGCCTGATTACCGCCATTGTCGGTATAATAATGGCGGTAATGAAAGGACGGGGCATGCCATACGAACCGCCATTCGAACGCAACGACGCAATAGATACGCTCTGCATGGAGATCGCGGAGCTCGTGGGCATGCTCTCCCCACAAGCGCCCCTGGCGAAAAGCCCCACCCTGCACCGAGAGCTCAGGATCAAGACGATCCGCTCCTCCCTCATGATCGAGGGAAACAAGCTCGATGAGAAGACCGTGACCGCGATCATCGACGGGAAGCGCGTCCTCGGCGACATCCACGACATCCTAGAGGTCGAGAACGCCAAACGCGCCTACGACCTCATCCCCGAACTGAATCCGCACTCCATCGACGACCTGCTGAGAGCGCACCGCACCATGATGGACGGCCTGGTTTCCGAGGCGGGCCGTTTCCGCGGAGGCAATGTCGGCGTGTTCGACGGCGACGCTCTTATCCACGCAGGCACTCCTGCGGCCTACGTCCCCGAAGTGATGGCCGATATCTTCGGTTGGCTGGAAGAGACGAGCATGCATCCTTTGCTTGCCTCCTGTGTCTTTCACTTCGAGTTCGAGTTCTGCCACCCCTTCTCCGACGGAAATGGAAGGACGGGAAGGCTATGGCACACGCTGCTCCTGTCGAAATGGAGACCTGCGCTCGCATGGCTTCCCATAGAAAGCACGATCAGGCGGCGGCAGGCGGGCTATTACGAGGCTTTGGCGAAATCCGACGCCATCGGGTCGAGCGAGCGGTTCGTCGAGTTCATGCTGGAGGTGATCAGGGATTCGATCCTGCCGTTCTCCAAGCCTGCAAACGAGAGGGAGCTGACACGGGCAAGGGCGCTCGACTTCTTCAGGGAGCATGGCGGCGGAAACATCTCCCAGCTCGCGGAGAACCTCGGATGCTCGAAGCGAAGCGCCGAGCGCATTGTTGCCGAGCTGAAAGAAGAAGGCGTTCTCTCAAGACAAGGAAGTCCCAGATCGGGCATCTGGGTTGTTGGGGAATAGGGAATGGATTGCGTACCGTTATGGATAGGCAGGAATTGGCATATGGACTATCGCATCAGGCGCATCGCGCAATGCGAATGCGTGTTGCTCGAAGACTTCCCCTATGAGGCAATATCCATCCCCGAGGGTTTTGAGGGAGAAATCCCGCGCGGCATCATCCACGACGACCCCAAGTGCCGAGCGGCTTTCGAAGAGCTTGGAGCCCTGCCAGGCGACCGCGCGCTCGTGGTCGAAGTCGACGGAGAAATCATCGGTGCATGCTGGGTGCGCACGACCATCGGATACGGTCACATCGACTCGAACACCCCATCCCTCTCGACCCGTAAACCGACTGTAGCGTCAGCGCTGTCAGCTCCATTAAAAGCGTGTCTAGAATCGGCCAGCCACAGCAAGTCTGTCACTATTTATTCTCGCGGCGAGCAGCGGCGAGCAACAACGATGATTACGAGTGCAGCGACTGCAACAAGCGCTATGGCCGTAACTGGAGTCGTATCACCTGTATCCGCTATACGCTGCGCAGCCTGATCGCCTGCAGCCGCAGGGGCCTGGGCGTGCCACGCCGCTGTGAACGTATGGTCGCCTTCAACCTGGTATTCATCTCCTGGCTGGTAGCTGGAACCGTGCCATTCGACAAACCTGTAGCCGTCGCGAACGGGGGCTTCAGGCAGCGTGATTGCTTGCCCTTCGCGCACCTGCCACACAATCGGATCTTCGCTGCCGTTAAGCGTGCCACCATCAAGATTGAAGGTGATGGTGCGCATCGGCAGAGCATCATTCGTGATGGTCAACGTTCCAGGCACGTAGACCACGTTGTACACGCCCTGAACGCTCTCGCCTGTGACGGTGATCCGGTAGACGCCCTCAGTCTCGCCTTCCTCACGGGAGAATTCGTAATCGACGGTATCGGAACCCAGCGTGCCGACCACCTGAGCGGTGAACTCCGGGTCTTTCGCGCCGACAGGCTTGACCAGGTTGTCGGCGGCCACTACCACGTTCACGGGTTCGTTAGGCGCCGTCACGACAAGCGTGCCCTCGGCGGTCTTGGTGTTGTAGCCGAATGCGGACGCGCGAACGGTATAGTCCACCTCGCCGACGTCTTTGATGGAGGGAGCAGTAGCGCTCCACGTGTCTCCGCCATCCACGCTGTACTCGAACGTGGCGCCGGCCACGTTGGCGGTGCATTCGGCCGCGTGGGTCTGGCCGTCATAGACGGCCGAGTAGTTGCCGGCCGTGACCGCAAGTGCGTCGGATGCTTCAACCGTCAGCGTGCCGACCTTGTCGCGTATGCGGTAGTTCTGCTCTTTGGCGGTCCCGTCCCACGTCAACGTATAGGTATCAGGAGTCGAGCCCGGATCGGTCAGGGTGCCCGTGGCCGTAAGGGTCGCGGTCTCGGAACCTATCAGGCCGTCCATGGACGCCGAGCCCACCAGCGGACTTCCGTCGTACGCTTTGGCTGCCGAGGTGGTCTCGATCAGCAAACGAGCCGGCTTGATCTCGTACGTCGCAGAAACCTCGCCCGTATACGCACCCGCGCCCGTAGCCGTCACCGTCACGCTGCCTGCGTTGGTGGTGTCGCCGTCGTAGGAAAGCGTGTAGTCGGTGTCTGCAACAAGCTCGCGGCCGTCCTCGCCCGTCACGGTCATGGTCTGCTTGTGCGGCCGGCCGTCATACGTCACGTCATCCGGGGCGCTTACGCTGAAGCCCGAGATGTCGTTCCCCAAGACCGTGAGCGTGCCCACATCCACGTTCGTGCGGTAATTCATGCGGTTGGCGGTGCCGTCCCACGTCAGCTCGTAGCTGTTGGGAGACGATCCCGCCTCGGTCTGGGTGCCTGTAGTCTTGAACGTAGCCGTCTCGCCCGCCACAAGGCCGCTCATGCTGCCTTCGGCAGTGAGCGCAGACCCGTCGTACAGCTTGGTCGCACTGGGCGTCTTGATGGCAAGCTCCGCTGGCAGGATCTCGAGCCTGCGCACCACGGACCCCGTATAGTTGCCCGTGCCCGTCACCACCGCGAGAGCGGTGCCGGCATTCGTCGCATCTCCCGCAACCGCCACGTCGTAGTCGGATTCGGATAAGGGCGAAGCGGAGCTTGCGCCCGCTTTCGTATCGGTTACCTGGATGTCGGATTTGGCGACGGTATGTGTGCGGCCGTCGTAGACCACCGGGTCGACCTGGCCCACGGACACGCGCGATGCATCGCGAAGCGAAGCCGGCGTGACCGTCAGCGTACCAGGGGCGAACGTCACGTTGTAGTTGGCGGATTCGCCGTCGGCAGCCGCAATTCTGCCCTCGTACGTGCCTGCATCAAGATCCGCGAACCCATCCGGGCCCGAAACCGCGGGAGCGGTGGTGAACATGCTGGTCACGGTATCAAACGAAGCCATTCCCGCATCCGCTTGCCGGTTGGCGGGCAAGCCGGCGTCATACGTGAGCGAATATGCGGGTTCCACCCCGCCGTATACGCCCGTCGCGTCGGCTGCCGAAATCACGACGCTGCGCTTGGCAACCTGCACGTGGGCCTGCGTCAGCGTAAGCCGGTAGTCCGCCAGGTCATACGTTGCGCTTGTGCCACCTCCGCCGCCTGCGCCGGCCGTGCGCCTGGCGATCTTGACGACAGCCGTGCCCGCAGGCGTCGCCGCATCCAAAGGCTGCGCTGCAAGTGCGTCGCGTATGCGAGCAGCTTCAGCGTCTGTGGCGTTACCGATCGAAAGCACGTAGCGGGAAGGGTCAGTCGGGATGGAACCGTACACGACGCTCGCCTGAGGCGCGCTTCCCGCTTCATCCATCAGCTGAGACGCAACGGTGATCGCCTTTTTGGCAACGTTGATCTCGACGATCGCCTCGGCCGGTTCATACAGACCGTCCGTGCCGTCCGTCAGCGTGACCTTCACAAGGGCGTGGCCGGCATGCTTGATCGAAACGTTGCCCTCGTCGTCGACGGCAACGACCGCCCCCTTTCCATCATCGACGACCTCGTACGTCCAAACGTCATGATCGGTAGCGGGGACGGCCTGGGCGGAAAGCTTGAAGTCGGCATCGCCATACGTCTTGCTGTACGGTGAATCCACGTCTAACGTGCGAACGCTCTTCTCCTTGTCAAAGGTGCGCTCGGTCTGAGACGTCACGTAATTGGGAGAAGCGAACGTAGCGCTTATCTTGTACGTTCCCGCAGGCACGTTCTCGACCGTGAATTGAGCCGTATACGTATTGCCGGGCCCTGTCGCGACATCGACCACGCGCGTTTCGGTCGAACCCTCAACCGTAAACGTCACGCTGCCGGCAGCTTCATGCAGCCCTGAAACCGTGGCCGTCACGGCGGAGGCGGCGCCGGACTCGTGCGCCGTCAAGACGACAGCGGTCGGCGCAGGCGAAATCACGAAGTCCTCGCTTATGCTCGCTTCGGAATAGCAGCCTGACGCAGCCACCTTTGCCGTCACGGTGTAGTCTCCCGCTTCGGTCGGAGGCACGACCGCGTTGTACGTCTTGCCGGATGCCGTGTGCCCTTTATAGCTCAACCTCACATCACCAGGACTGTTCGTATAGACCTCAGGATGTGCCGCCGGCTGTCCGTCATACGTTTTCGAGGGCGAATCCATGAAGCTGATGAACGTATCGATGGCCTCTACGTTGCCGGTATAGGTTGCCTTATGGTTCCAATAACGCTCATCATCCTGATCAGCGGTCGTGCTCTCGGCGGTAACCGTATACGGACCTGCCGCCGTAGCGGTCATATCGACGCTCGCGCCAGGAGATGCGGTCGATGCCGCACCCGCAACGCTTGCGGCGCCCGTGGACGTGAACGTCCAGCCCGTATCGCCCAGCGATGCATCGTCGAGGCTGAGCGTGAAGGGATTGCCCACGGTGATCTTCTTCGAAGGCGGAATGAACTCGGCCGTGCCGCCCGTCTTCAGCCAGCCGGAGCCGTCCGTCTTGGTGGTGCCCCAGAAATACTCACTTTCCGGGATGCCGTCACCGAAGCGCGAGTAGTACAGGGTGACGTGTTGCGCACCTACGTCGGATGCAGGCAGATACGGCCATACGCGCGAACTGTCGAAGTGCGAGTACATATCGTTCGTCCCGTAACGCGCAACGGTCGCGATGCCATCCGGATCAACGGGTACGTTGGGTGCGATCGCCTTCAGCGTGGTTTGATACACGCGTTCGTCAGCGGAGTTCTTGGCGCCCGTCAGCTGAGCGCTGATGCTTCCGCCATCGATGATCGGCGTATCGACGTTCCATGTATCGGCAAGAATGGTGCCACCCGTTACGTTCCAGACACCGGTACCCTTGTTTTCAGTACCGACGCCGCAACCGATATCGTCAGCGCCGGAGCCGCCTGCAACTGCTTCGACATAGCCGCCGATCACCGTGAATCCGTTGATCCTGTCGCTATGCGACTTACCCGAACGTGCGGCGCCCACGCCGATGCCGGGGCCTGCTCCCGCAGCACCGGCTCCGCTCCCACCACCCTTGGCGTATACGTATCCACCTGAAACGGCAACCGACACGCCTTCGGAGCCGGGCTGTACAGCCCCCTCGGTCGCTGCGCCCGAACCGATGCCGGCGGCACCTTTGCCGCCCGTTGCCTTAACGAAATTGGTGAACCCATGGTTGCTGGGAACTTCCGGGTCCTGGATCGTGGCGAGGGAGATGTCTATCGCTCTGACCGCCGCGCCGAAGGATCCGCCGATGCCCGCACTGCGATCGCCGCCCGTTGCCGTCACTTGGCTTGCACCCGAAATGGCAATCGTATGATCCATGTAGAGGGAACCCGTGACAGCGGTCTCTCGGCGACTCGCGCCGATGCCGGCGCCATCCCCTCCGCCCTTGGCGTCGACCACGCTGTCCGCGATCGTGATGTCTCCGTCGACCGAGCCGTTGCGGGCGCCGCCGATGCCTGCGCCGCCATAGCTTCCGCCATGAGCCGTCACGTTGGAATCGGCGATCGAGATGGTGCTCGTCTTGATTCCAGCCGTCTTGATGATGTTGGCGATGCCCTCGCTAACGTCATACACCTCAAGCATACGAGTATCGATGCCGCCCGAGCCGATGCCCGCGCCCGTATGCTTGCCCGTTGCGACAACCGTGGAATCGGAAATCTCTATAGGCCCGCAGTTCGCAAACGAACCCGCGCCGATGCCTGCGGCGCCCTTGTATTTGTCGCTGCCTGCAGTCGATGTGACGGTGCTGCCCTTGATAGCGATCTTGTCCACATGTGAATTCCCGCCGCACCCGATGCCGGGAGACGCGGCAATGTAGTAAACCCAGATGCCTTCATTAGGGGGCGGTGCCTGCACCTTGCTTTCGCCGCCAACGGAACCGGTGGCCGTCACCGTTGAATCGTCGATGACAATGGAGCCTGTGCTGCCATTGTGTATGGCCGTGATATCGGTGGCCGCCTCATTGAGCGCACCGCCGTTGCCAATGCCCGGACCTCCGCTGATGCCGTTCGCCACAACGGTGGAACCGGTAATGCTGATGCTGCCGGCGCTACCTTCAAGGCCGGCACCGATGCCGGTTGCGGCTTCGCCCTCGTCGTTTTTAGCCAAAACGGGCTGGACGGGGGTGGCCGTGATGTTGCTGTCCGTAATGGTGATGGTCCGCACGTCGCCATGGTAGCCCACGCCGATGCAGGTTCCCACGTAATCCGTGTCGGAAATGACAATGGATCCGACATCGCTCCTTTGTCCGGTGGCGCCGATACCCACTTGCCGACCCTTGCCGTTGGTTATGGCATATCCGTCCTTGTCGCGCTCTTGAGTCTTGATATCGCAGTTATCGATCGTGATCGTGCCGATATCGCCATGTTCGGCGGTTCCGATTGCTGCCGCATGCGTGGATGGCGTAGCTGTGATGGTTGCGTTTTTCAGGGTGATGTCACCGACATCTCCGCTGCCACCGCCGATTGCCGCGCAGCAATCCGGATGGTCGTTGCCGCTGTTTCTGTAGGACGTTGCGTTTACGATCAGCTTGCGGCCGCCGGCAGCGCCTTCTATGGTAATCGCGCCAGCGGATTCCGCATCGGCAGACCCGATGCCGGACGCATAGTCGTCACCTTCGGCGTTTATCGTGCCCGCTCCGGAGATGGAGATCGCTCCGGACTCGTCGTTGCCCGATCCGATGCCTGCACCGTCGTTCGTGCCCTTTGCGTTGATGGTGCCGCCGTCCATGGCGATCTCGATTTCGCCCGATTCGCCATTGCCCGAACCGATGCCCGCGCCGTTTTCTCCACCTTGTGCGTTGATGGTGGCCGAATCTGCGGTCGAGATCTTGATGGGGCTCATGCCCGTTGGATAATTGCCCGCAGCGCCGCCGATGCCCGCGCCGGACTCTCCGCCATATGCGGAGATGGTGCTTTCGCCCTTGGCGGAAACGGTAATGGTTCCGAGCTCTGCGCCGACGGTCAAGCCAATGCCGGCTGCCTCTTCGTGCGCACGAGCCGTCACGCTGGCCGTGCCGGATGTCGTGATGGAAATGGAACCGACGCGCCCATCATCCTTGGGCGAGCCGTCCGAGGTGCCGATGCCCGCAGAGTCGTCGCCCTCGGCCGTGGCGGTGATCGAGCCGCCTGTGATGTCTATCTCGATCGAACCTACCGAACCCTTGTACGCGGCACCGATAGCCGCTGCGTCCTCATGCGTGGTCTTGGCCGTCACAATGGGGGCACCCGTGATCTTGATAGAGCCAAGGTCGGAGTCGCGGCCGGTGCCGATGGCGGCGCCGTCTTTTTCAGGAACGTCCGCGTCCACGGTGCCACCCGTTATGGCGATGCAGTCGTTTTCGTCCCAATGGGCGTCGTCATTGCCGGACTTGTAGTCGTCGCCCGTGCCGATGGCCGCGGCTTGGCCCGACCCGTGAGCGTTAATGGTCGGAGCGCCATCGACGTCGGAAATCGCAAGCGTGCCGCAGCCCTCGTTATGCGAGCCGCCGATGCCCGCACCGCCATCGGAACCGGACGTCCCGCTCTTCGAATCGTCGCGACCATGGGCATTCAGCGTTCCCGGACCTGTGATGGTCACGTGAGACCCCGCCGTGCGCAATGCCGCGCGGCCGTAGTCATCAATCGCAAAGCCATGTTTGGCACCGCCCTTAAGCGTGGCAGTGCAGCCATCGTCCAGCATGATCTTCGCGTACGAGCCGCTCTCGACGTTGACGGCGGACTTGTCTTCGTCCGACATGTCAAGCAGTAGGTTCTGCAGGTGCACTACGATCGGGTCGTCCTCGGTACCGCCCTTGACCGTCAGGTTGTGGTCGTGGCTTTCGCCCTTGACGTAATACACGTCAGACGGATTGTCCGCGGTGTAGTCCTTATCGGTATCGTCGAAATCGATCGTAACGTCTGACGCCAACGCCATGTTCGGCGAGACGGCCACCATGAAAAGACTCAGCAGTGCCGCGAAAACCACTGCTCTGCCCATCTTGATGAGCTGCATGAAATCTACCCCCAAAAAGGCATCTCTGTCAGAGAATGATTTTACAATGTAAAGTCAGGTTTAAGCTCGAAAGGCTCGGATGCCGGCATGCCTGGGAACTCGATCAATTTGATCCCCACACTTTGCAGATAGTCGGCGGGGCTGAAGTAGCCCAATCGCCTCCCAGGAGCCTCGCTGCATGCCTTTTCGAAACTGCGAAGGCCGCGACTCGGCAGAGCCTAGGGGACGCAAGGCATATCGACAAAGGGAAATGCACTTGACGATAGGGGGCCTAGCTACGCTCGGCTGACGAAACTATCTGCATATCCGTCTCGTGGCAGTCATGGCCCGGCGGGATCGAGGAGGCATGGGCGGGCGAGCGCATATATCATCGAGGCGGACGGCGAGTGCCGGCTGCTGCTGGAATCACAACTCCGCGTACTACCCCGAGCTGGTCTTGGACGCCGCACTGAGGGGCGGAGTTGCCCTCGACGTGGGTTGCGGGGATGGGGCGCTCCTGGAGCTTCTGGCCGGAGTCTGCAGGCACGTCGTGGGGGTGGAGGCGGACCCCGCCACCGCGCGGACGGCCGCCGGCAGGGTCGCAGGCAGCGGCACCGTCATCTGCGGCGATTTCATGGCTGCCCAGGATTTTGCCCCGGAGGAATTCGATACCATAACCTGCGTCGCGTGCCTGCACCACATGCCGCTCGAGACGGCGCTCGTTCGGATGGCGGAGCTGCTGCGGCCCGGCGGCAGGCTGCTCGTCGTCGGACTGTCAGCGAACAAGACCATTGCAGACTGGCTGCTCTCCGCTCTCATGGTCGTCCCCGCGAGGGTGTCCGGATGGCTCCACCGCGAGGGTACCTACCGGGGGATGAGGGTTGCCCGGCCCTGTGAGTCCCTGGATGAGATTCGCGCCGTTGCGGGCGAGCGACTCCCCGGCGCACTTGTCAGGAGGCGTCTTTACTGGCGCTACTCCCTCGAGTGGACGAAGCCCCTTGCCGTGCAACCCTAGGGCCTGCGTCCTGTTTCGGGCTCCGTTCCGTGGCCTAGCTTTCCTCTCGGGAGCACAGCCCGAGCTCCTCGATGGTCAGCCTGGCTCACAGGAGGGAGCCGGCCGATCCCGCAGCGACGACGCGCTGGCCCGCGACGGTCGCACGCGATCACCCCGAGGGAGAGTGTCGCCCATCTCGAGAACAGCGCGCTCTTCGAGGCGTTAGGAGGGTCGAGGCCTCCGGGATGTCCGACGGGAGCTGACGGACCGTGCCGATCCAGAAGAGGGTCATGGTCCTCTGCAGGAAGCTGGGCTTCGACCCGGCGGACTCTCTGTTCGACGGGTCGTCCGATATGCTAACCTGAATTCTAAGCGCTACAGTTCAATTGATTGAACGGCGTGCGTCGCGCACATCCGATGCCGGGGAGAGGCCATGGCCGATGTGGGTTCGATAGTCTCGAACGTTGCGCAGACCCTTGCCGACGCAGTGGGCTTGGAGACCAGCGTTGGCTCGTACGGTGACGCCAAGTTCTCGAGTTGTGCGGAGGACTCCGACGGCACGCCGCCGGCGCAATGCGACAGCGCATGGCAAGGCTACGCCTTGGCAGCCGCCTCGTACGCGGCGGCCGTCAAGGCAGACGCGCAGGCCATCAGCCAGATGGGGCTCTCCTTCCAAGAGGCAGATGCGGACATCGCGAGAAGGCTCGAGAGCGGCATCTCGGGAGTCTCGTCATGAGCGCATCCGACGACAGGCTCGACGAGCTCCGCCGGAGACACGAGCAAACCATGTCCAGGCTGGAGGAGCGTGAGAGCTCGCTTGGCCAGAGCGAGCGAGACGTGCAGGATGCCATGGGCGCCTTGCGCATGGCTGCGGGCGCGATAGAGGCGGCAGACGCTGCCGCGTTTCCGGAGGGCAACACGCTGATTCGGCAGATGTCCGATGAGATTTTGCAGGGATTCCAGCGTCTTGGCCATGCAGAGGAAGAGACGCAGGAGAGCTTGGAGCATGAGCTGCGCTCAGTCAGAATTCGCATGGATGCGGAGGAGGAGTCCTACATGCGCGCCGTGCGCAAGGCGGATGAGGAAAGCGGTGAGTGGCGATGAGGTCAAACGTGGGCGCTCTCATGATTGACCTGAGAAACAACTCACTGGCGGCAAACGGTGCCTGTGATGAGGCGAGCCTTCAGACGTCGGCCCTGCAGGAGGTCATAGACGACACCTCCGCAGGCGAGTCTGCCGCCTACCGGAGCATGCGTGACTACCTAACTCAGGTGAGGATGCCCGCCATAGTCCTGCAGGACGACTTCCTGCTTGCCTTCGTGAAGGACGTATACGCTGACATGGGGCAGGTGGGCGAGAAGCTCCTGCCGCTTGGTCCCGTGGTCGACACCGATGCGCTTGCGGATTCGGTGGCCCAGCGAAGGTTCTGGGCGAACACCCTGTACGGGCAGGCGGATAGCCTACCGGCCGCTGTGCCGCTACTCGCCGACGGGCTCAGGGGGTTTGCGGACATGGTCATGGGCCAGGCCGACGAGCTGCAGAGACGCCTCGACCTTGCTCTGGAGTACCTGGGTGATGGCAGCATCTATGCCGCGAGCTCGGCATACGCAGGCTCTCTCCAACGCCAGCAAGACGCCCTGGCGTCCGTGGGCCGCGACCCTGTGACGGGTGCGTTTGACATATCGGGGCTCGACCTGTCGTGGGTGCCTCAGCTCGATGAGGGGTGGCAGCGTCGTCATAACCGTGCGGTGCTCGAACGCTACTTCACGCTGGACGATGACGGCAACATCACGGGCGTGCGCCCTGGCATGGAGGCACGCCTCGGTGAGCTTCTAGACATCGTCAGGCAGAGCCTCCTTGGGGATGGCGCGCCCGCGGAGATTGGTCGTCTCACCGCTGACGAGCGCTATGTCCTGCTCTACCTGGCCATAAAGGATGGTCCGCAGATGCTGTCGAGGGAGAGCTCTGCCATGCAGAGCGCAATAGGCGCTCTGGCTGGACAGTTTAGCGTGGAGGACATCATCTCGCACATCGAGGACTTCTCAAATATGGTTGATGGCAACGATGAGAACCCGCTGACCCAATACCTTGCGTTTACGACCGACGACGGCATCTTCTATGGCAAGGACATGCGGACGAGCATCCAGCACAAGAGCGGCTTCGGGGACTGGATCGAGTTCTTTGGGCCGTTTCTGGGAATGGACCTCGACACCGACATCACGACGTTCGCCTATGGCGGCAAGGAGTATCGCATCCAGACCTGGGACGGCACGTACGGCGCGGGCGTTGCCTATGGCGGGGAGGTCGCCGTCTATACACGTGATGCCCCGACGTCCCCCAGTGACGAGTACCTGGTCATGACGCCACAAGACATCAGGGATAACCTTGACGTGCTCAGCGCACGGCAGACCAAGAGCATCTTCACGACGTATGAGTCGGCAGAGGGGAGCGATGTGCCGGACATCCACATCACGGTGAACTCGAACAGTCATCCAGTCATTGATCGCGACGCAGGAAAGGGGAACTGGACCTTCGATTCCAAAATTGTTCCAAGATTTGATGATGGCAGCATCAAGCCTGGCTATAAGAAGCAAGACACCTTGGTAGAGGCGTCGCTCGTCTTCGAGGACAAGGGCCTGCAAGAGGCAGCAAGAAACGCCCTCGCGGGGGACGGCATTTACGTTAGGGAAGACGGTGACAGGATCGTTGTCACCTGGTCGAAGTGAGGTTGCCGATGATGACGAGGAGGAGCCTGCTCGCCGCGTCCCTGGCGCTCGCCGGGGGAGCCCTCGGCCTCGCGGGCTGCGGCCTGCTCAGGAGGGAGGAAGAGGTGCCCGACGTCACGATATCGGACGGCGAGGACGCGCTCGCCTACGCGCTCCAGGCGCTCGGTGAGCGCTACGGGGAGGGGTTCTCGCAGGCGGAGGGGACGGAGGTGACCTCCTACGAGCCGGACTACACGGGGAGGCTCATGTACGAGCTCTGTGCCAGGCCGGACTCCGATCCGGGGAAGGTCTTCGGCTGCGGGGTCTCGACCGAGAAGGAAACTGGGAAGCTGGCGTACGCCCTCATGGAGGACTACACCCAGTACCGCTTCAAGGACCAGATGGAGGGGCCGTTCCTGGAGGTCGTGCGGGGGCTCTCGGGCCTCGCGGGCTACAGCGTGCAGATGGCGGAGCCCTACGTGGGCGACCGCGACTGGCGGCCCGACGAGCTGGACGCCTACGTGAACAACGGCTTCACCCACCCGCGCGTGGACGTGACGCTCATGATGCCCGCGGACGGCACGGAGGGCGAATGGGCGGGTACGATCCACGAGTGCCTCGAGGGGATATGGGGGCTCGGCCAGCGCATGTACGTGTTCGCGGGGCTGGAGGGCTACGACCCGTACTCCGCGCAACTCTACATCCTCGACTCGACGCAGAACGAGGTCCGGGGCCGCGACCCCGAGCCCCCGTCCGTCGACCGCATCCTCGAGCTGATGTGGCCGGACGTGGTCTACAGGGACGACTCCGAGACCTGGGACGGCACGGGGGACGCCGGGGACCCGGGCTACGTCAAGCACCCGCAGGTCACCTGGTACGACGGCCACCCCGTGATGCCGTGAGCTCCTCCTGGGGCGGCCCCACGGGCCCGTCGATTGTGACTACGCTCCATCCCTTCGGATTTATAGCGCTCTGGCAGGAGAGCGCTGCTTGCTGTGTAGGCCGTCCCCCAATTTATATGAATAGGCTGGGGGAGGGGAAGGTTTGACGCGGAGCGATCGCGAGGCCGTGGCGACAGGTTGCGTCAGAGGCGTGGCTCGCCTCATGCTCCAGCCCCTATGTTCTCTCGATGGGCGCCCACAGCTCCATCTCGTAGCCGTCTGCATGCATGTCTCCGGGGCCATATGCCTCGAAGTCCGGTGCACACCAGGTAGTTGATTTGTCTCCGGGCACTCCGAGCTCTCGATGGCTTCCCGCATGAGACCCGCCACTGTGAAGGTGGGCTTTCTCTGGATGCTGACCTTCACCTCTTCTCCTTCCCTGACGCTGAGCGCCAGCCGCAGTTTGGACATGACCCGAAAGGGCCTCCCGTCCCTGACCTCGGAGGGGGGTGCGGCTATGGAACTCCTTGGATGCCGCAGCGAACGAGTCCGGCGAACCGAAGCCGTGGCGCAGCGCCACGCCGACGACCCGCTTGCCGGACGAGCGCAGGTCGAATGCGGCTTCCGTCAGCCTGCGTCCGCGGATGTACTCCGACAGCGTCATCCCCGTAAAGATGGAGAGGACCCTGCTGAACATCGCGCGGGAGTATCCCGATAGGCGACGTATCTCCCTATCATCCGCGCTCTCGCTCAAGCTCGCATCTATGTGGTCCACCGTCCGGTTGAAGTCCTCCATGATGTCCATCTCCCACCTCCTCGATAAGGACTGTACGCGCGTCGGCCTCCGCTGTCCCGAGCCGTTCCGTACGAATCGCAGGGGGGTAGAGGTGATATCGCGGGCAATGGGTTCGATCTCCATCACCCTTCCCCGGAGCAGCCTTGAAACGCCGCTTCGTATCCAATTTTTATTGGAACCCGCGGGCCCTTGAGTTTTGCACAATATTTTATAAAGGTACAGCACTTGATAAAAGTACCCACTATGGGTACATTATGGGTATATTAATTTAGGAGGAAATCATGACGACAGCGACCATGCCGCGCAAGGCGGAGATAAAGACCAGGACGACCGATCAGGTGAAGAAAGACGCTATGAACGTCTACTCACGCTGGGGCCTGAGCCTTTCCGATGCCATAAACATGTTCCTTATCAAGTCCATCGAAGTGGGTGGCCTGCCGTTCGATCTCCGTGTTGGGAAGCCGTCCTACGAGGCGCTTTCCGCCAAGGCGTACCATGCTGAGCTGAACCCTGACGGCATCGCCGTCCTGCCAGCCGAGTGGGACGACGATGACGAGTAGCGGAGTTCCCCGGCCTTGGGAGATATGGCACGCACGGTTCGATTTCTCCGAGGGCAAGGGCTACAAGTACAGGCCAGTGATCGTCGTGGACGTTGCGGAGGACGGCTCCATCGTCATGATGGTCACGTCCGCCACGAACAGGTTGCATCTGGAGCACGACCATTTCATCAGCGGATGGCAGGCTGCAGGGCTCGAGAAGCCCTCCATCGCCAGAGCGGACAGGATCGCCCAGATTCCTGCCGACTACCTGGGTACCGCAGGGCGCATCGGTCGTCTCGACGGCGCCGACATCCAGGCGATAACCAGGATCCTTGCCGAAATCGCCGAGGGCTGAATAATCGCCGGCGGTGGCGACGGTGAATCTCCGATGGAGGCGACGCTTCGAGAGACGAGAGGGGAGCCCAACGTTGTACTCGAAAGCACAGTGCGACTTCCCTCGATGGAGAGAGAAAGGTCGAGGTATGGAAAAAGAGCTGTCCAAGATGACGCTGGAGGAGCTCTGGGAGCTGTTCCCCATATTCCTCGTCGAGCATAAGGACGCATGGGACTCGCGCTACGACGAGATGGAGGCCCGGCTGCGGCATGTTCTGTCCGAGTGCCCAGTGAAGGTGATCAGCCACGTGGGAAGCACGGCGATTCCCGGGATATGGGCGAAGGACATCGTTGACATCCTCGTCGAAATAGCAGGATTGTTCCAAGGTATGATGACGGTAGTGCAAAGCCTGGCTATACGAGGCAAGATACCTCGGTAGAAGCGTCACTAGTCTTCGAGGACGAGGGTCTGCAAGAGGCAGCAAGAAACGCCCTCGCGGGGGACGGCATTAGCGTTGAGGAAGATGGCGACGGGCTCACCGTCACCTGGTCGAGGTGAGGCCGCTTATGGTAACGAGGAGAAGCCTGCTGGCCGCATCCCTGGGGCTTGTCGGGGGTGCCCTCGGCCTCGCGGGCTGCGGCCTGCTGAGAGGGAGGGAGGAAGAGGTGCCCGACGTCACGATATCGGACGGCCAGGACGCGCTCGCCTACGCGCTCCAGGCGCTTGGTGAGCGCTACGGCGAGGGGTTCTCCCAGGCCGAGGGCACGGAGGTGACGTCCTACGTGCCCGACTACACGGACGAGCTCATCTACGAGCTCTGCGCCAGGCCCGACTCCGACCCGTCAAAGGTCTTCGGCTGCGAGGTTCCCGTCAACCTGGATACGGGGACGCTCCGGTACAACCTCTGGGACGACTACACCCAGTACCTCTTCAAGGGCCAGATGGAGGGGCCGTTCCTGGAGGTCGTGCGGGGGCTCTCGGGCCTCGCGGGCTACAGCGTGCAGATGGCGGAGCCCTACGTGGGCGACCGCGACTGGCGGCCCGACGAGCTGGACGCCTACGTGAACAACGGCTTCACCCACCCGCGCGTGGACGTGACGCTCATGATGCCCGCGGACGGCACGGAGGGCGAATGGGCGGGTACGATCCACGAGTGCCTCGAGGGGATATGGGGGCTCGGCCAGCGCATGTACGTGTTCGCGGGGCTGGAGGGCTACGACCCGTACTCCGCGCAACTCTACATCCTCGACTCGACGCAGAACGAGGTCCGGGGCCGCGACCCCGAGCCCCCGTCCGTCGACCGCATCCTCGAGCTGATGTGGCCGGACGTGGTCTACAGGGACGACTCCGAGACCTGGGACGGCACGGGGGACGCCGGGGACCCGGGCTACGTCAAGCACCCGCAGGTCACCTGGTACGACGGCCACCCCGTGATGCCGTGAGCTCCTCCTGGGGCGGCCCCACGGGCCCGTCGATCGCGGCCCCGCTCCAGTCCGCCCGGGCCCATGGCGCCCTGGCAGGAGATCCTCGGGCGTCTGGATGCCAAGATCGCGCGCCATGGCGAACTCGTCGCAGAGCGTGGGGGTGGAAGCCGGGGTTGACCATCGCGATGATGCGACGGGAGCGCGTGGCGGAAGACGGGTTCTGCGCACGGGGGATGTGAAAGAGGCTGAAAAGAAGAATTCTCTCACATGCATCATAGGAGCCACCAGGGCCTGCTGGAGGACTCGGGAGCCCTTGGAGAGGAAAGGAGCGCATGAGGTACCGAAGCGCGGGGACGCTCGACCTGGCGGTCAAAGTTGCTGCCTACACATCTGCCTTCTTACGAAAATAGCCTTCCGTTTAGTCGATCGCCGTGATGACCGGCGCGGTCCAGGCCTTGATCGCATCCATATCAGGCGAATAGATGCGCATATACAGATGGAAGCCGCCGCCGCCGATCGGGAGCCAGTTCGTCGCATCCGCCGGCGCGTCCTTCGAAAGGATCACATCCACAGAGCCATCGGCACTCACCCTCAGGCCGGAACGGTCATTGATGCAGTAGCGGTCGATTGGATTGTCGATCAGGAAATCATCGTCGCCGTATGCGGTGATCGACCAGAAGCCGCTGTCAAGGACCTGAGGATAGCCTTCGAAGTGGAGCATATAGGACTTCTCTCCTGTCAGGACGTTCCCGTCAGCATCCTTCACCGTCCTGGGATACAGCGCGACCTCCACGGTATTTGCCCCAAGCCCCGCGATCGCCACCAGCGCACGGTAGGCGTATTCCGTACCGAAATCTCCGATCGGCGCGCCGAAATAGCTCCACTGCCCCAGCTGGTTCGAAAACCTCATGCCCTCTGCCGCGAGCTTCGGCCGGAGGCCTTTCAACATCTTCCGCCAGCTTGCCTGAATGTCTCCGGTCAGAACAGATGCGTCGAATTCCATACCAGGACCCACATGGACTGCTGCGAGCTTTTCCAGCATTTCAGCATCGGCGGCGAACGGCGGATTCTTCTCCATCAGCGCATTCGCCTTTTTGAAGAACGTGACGGGATCCAGAGAAAGGACCTTGTCTATGGGAACGTAGTCGTTCTCTTCCCGATAGCTCCCCTTCGGGGGCCGATATGCCCCTCCCCCCAGGTAGGCGGAAAGCGGCCTGAGGAGCATCTTCGCCTGAACGGCATGCACGTTTGGGAGGTCCGCCTCGCCGGAAAGCACCGTCCTGGTGATGGACCATGCCATGGCGGTGGGGACGTCGATGCGGGTCACATCATCCGGTAGGTCGCCGCTCCAGGTAGAGAGCGTGATGGCATAGGTTCCGGCCCGATCAAGGACGGCAGCGGTGTTCGTCCATGCGTCAAGCACCTGCACCTTGCAGAAGCGGTCTGTTTCCGGAAGCACATAGACGATTGGCTCTTCGCTCAGGTCGTACCACACCTGTGAATAGACGGTATCCACATTGGGGCTTACCACATTTTTAAACTTCGCGTTGGCCAGCGCCGCACCGTGCATGAACTGATTCACGGGCGCTTTGCCGGGTACGGCTTCCTCCGTATTCGTTGCGGAAGCGCGTGTCGCGTCCATCAGCACCAGGGGAAATGCATAGATGTAAGCCGCTTCGATGGTTTCCCACACGTTCTTCTCCTTTCCCTGTATGGAACATCTTGATCGGCAGCTTCAACTGTGATGAGCTTGTCGGTATTTTCCTGATTTATGCTCGTCATGGCAAATGCCCATGTAATGCTCGGGCATCACTTGGCTCGTACAGGCGGGCCGCGCAACCCGTGCGCCTCAGCCTGTCGGGCTGTCGTGAACGGGGGTGGATGAGGAGCGTGCCCCCTTTTGCGATAGCCCGGTACCACCCTGAGCCTGCCATGCCGCTCCATGTGGCCCGAACAGGTAGACGATGCCGAACGCAACCCCGAGCACCAGGCCGATCATCCCGCCGGATGACGCATCGAAAAGGTAGCTCAAGACGATGCCCGCCAATACGCTGATCATCGCCACCAGCGGCGATATCCAGAGCATGTGCTTCATGTCGTCGCTTATCAGACGGGCGGTCGCGCCGGGCACGATCAGCAGCGACACCGAGAGGATGACACCGACGGCCTGCAGCGAGATGATGATGGCCAGGGCAAGCGCCACGAGGAGGAGCCCCGAAAGGAAGCGCACGGGAATGCCCATCGCCTGGGCATGCGACGAATCGAACGCGATAAGCGTCAGGTCGCGCCGCTTCAGCAGGAGTATGGCAAGGATCGGCATCCCGACGAAGAGCACCTGCTGCATATCAGCCACCGTCACACCCAGAAGGTTGCCGAACAGGATGTGGGAGAGATTGATCTGGCTAGGCACCTTGGAGATGAGCACGGTTCCCAGCGCAAAGAACGCGGTGAACACGATGCCGATGGCAGTATCGGGTTTGATGACACGGCTCTTCTTCACCTGCCCCACTAACGCTACGGTGACAAGCGCGAACGCAAGCGCCCCGACCACGTATGGAATGCCCACGATGTGCGCTAGGACGACGCCGGGAAGTATGGCGTGCGAGATGGCATCGCCCATGAGCGACCAGCCCATATGCGTTATCCAACAGCTAATGACCCCGCACACGAGTGCCGTGACGACGCCGGTGGCCAGCGCACGCTGCATGAACGCGTACTGGAGTATCTCGAACTCGATACCGCCCATCACGCAGCTCCCGTCTCTATCGGAACCATGTGTGCCGCGGTGCCGATGCCGGCCTCCGATAGGCCGAAGGATTCAAGCAGGTTGCGGTCGCCGAGGACCTCCTTTGCGGATCCCTGCGCGATGATGGTGCCGTCAATCGCCAGGCAGCGATCGAAGAACTCGCGCGCCATGCGCAGGTCGTGGATGGCGACCAGGATGATCGCGCCCTCGGAGGCCAAGCTGGCGAGCAGGTCGCAGATGATGCCCTCCGAGCGCTTGTCCACGCCGGCGAACGGTTCGTCGAGCAGCATGAGCCTGGCCTGCTGGGCGATGCCCCGTGCGACGAACACCCGTTTGCGCTGTCCACCAGAAAGCTGGGAGAGGGGACGGTCGGCGAGATCGGAGAGCCCTACACGCCCGAGCGCGTCCTCTACGGTGTCCCGATCATGCTTTGAGGGGCGGCGCGTGAAGCCAAGGTGGCAATAGCGTCCCATCATGACGACGTCGCGGACGCGCAGCGGGAACATCACGTCGATGTCCTCCGACTGGGGAACGTAGCCCACGAGCCCCGCCTTGCGCGCAACAGGCAGGCCCTCGCCCGCAAACGAGCAGATGCCCTGGGAGTGCACCATGCCCATGATGGCCTTGAACAGGGTCGACTTCCCCGCTCCGTTGACGCCGACAAGCGCGCACAGATCTCCGCGCGAAAGGGTGAAGGACACGTCGTGGAGCACCCGGGAGCTTCCGTACCACGCCGAGAGGCCACTTACCGAGAGGCCGGCGGAGATATCAGGGCATGCGACGTCGCTGACGCTCATTTCGACTCCTTTCCCGTCAGGCCCTCGACGATGACCTTGGCATCGTGAGAGAGCAGCTCGAGATAGGTGGGTACTGGGCCGTCCCCATCGGAAAGCGAGTCGACGTAGAGCATGTGCTCGGCATCCGCTCTCAAAGAGGCGCCAGTCTCGTCGGCTACCTGCCGCATCGCCTTGGGGCTGACAGTCGACTCGCAAAAGACGGCCGGGATGCTCTTGTCTCTGACCGCCTGCACCACCTTCGCGATCTGCTGTGGCGTCCCCTCTTCCGCGGAGTTGACGGGCCACAGGTAGATCTCGTCCAGGTTTGCGTCACGGCAGAGATAGGAAAAAGCCCCCTCGCAGGTCACAAGCGTACGCTGGTCCGTGGGAAGCTCATCGAGGCGCTGGATGAGCTCGGAGGAAATCTTCTCGAGACTCTCCTTGTAGGACTTGCCGTTGCTCTCGTAGTCGGAGGCGTGGTCTGGGTCGAGCCTGCTGAATGCGGCAACCATGTTGTCGACGTAGATCTGCCCGTTTTTCGGGGACATCCACGCATGCGGGTTCGCCTCCCCAGCGAAGTCGCCCTCTGAGATGGAGATGGGATCGACCCCTTTGCTCAGATCGACGCGCTCGGCATGCGAATCGGTGGCGAAGCGCTCGAACCAGCGTTCAAGCCCCAGGCCGTTGTTCAGGATGAGCGCTGCCCCCTCGGCCTGCTTGATGTCCTCGGGAGTCGGCTCGTAATCATGGATCTCGGCACCGGCCTTGGTGATGGAACGGACGTCGAGGAAATCGCCGGCCACATTTGCCGCGATATCGCGGGTGACGGTGAAGGTGGTCAGAACAAACGGCTTCGAGTCCGCATCGGAGGAGGCCCCCTCATCCATGGAGCCCGTCTTCGCTCCCATTTTCGAGCAGGCACCGAGCCCGACGAGTGCAGCCCCTGCGAACAGACCGAGGGCACTGCGGCGCGTGTAGAGGGCAGGCGGGGTAAGGCCAGATCGACCGGAGGCGATCGGGGACGTGTGCTTGGAGATCATAGGCATGCCAGGACCTTTCTGTCCGATATCCATCTTCATCCCCTACCATCTTATCCTATAAGTTAGTCTAGGTAAACTTTTAGTTAGATAAAGTGAGCCCGTCCCTCCCCGGCATCGGCAACCTCTCCCATGACTCCTGCTCCGGTTGAAGCAACTGGCAGAGAGTGTGGCCACATACTAATATGTAGAGAGCCACCCACACATAGTTCGGTGGGCGGCGAGGCGACGCGGTGTCGCGCGGACTCCTAGAGAAGGGATACCCTCATGGCAGAAGACAAGTACATGCACCTTGTTATCGTGCGTCACGGCGAGTCCGAATGGAACAAGCTCAACCTCTTCACCGGCTGGACCGACGTTGACCTCACCGAGACCGGCCACGAGGAGGCAATTGCCGGCGGCAAGGCCCTCCATGAGGCCGGCTACGATTTCGACGTGTGCTACACGTCCCTCCTGAAGCGTGCGATCCACACGCTCAACCATGTGCTCGATGAGCTCGATCGCAACTGGCTGCCCGTTCACAAGACCTGGCGTCTGAACGAGCGTCACTACGGCGCTCTTCAGGGCCTCAACAAGGCTGACGCAGCGGCGGAGCATGGCGAAGCCCAGGTCAAGATCTGGCGTCGCTCCTTTGACGTCCAGCCGCCAGCCCTCGAACCCGGCGACGAGCGTGACCCTCACGTGCAGGAGATGTTCCGCGATGTTCCCAAGGGGGACCTGCCCTACACCGAGTGCCTGAAAGACACCATCGCTCGCGCATGGCCCTACTTCGAGTCCGAGATCAAGCCTCAGATGGAAGCCGGCAAGCGCGTTCTCATTGCGGCCCACGGCAACAGCCTCCGCGCCCTCGTCATGCAGTTCGAGCACCTCACTCCGGAAGAGATCCTTGAGGTCAACATCCCGACCGGCATCCCGTGCTCCTACACCTTTGATAAGGACTGGAACGTTGTCGACAAGCACTACATCGGCGATCCGGCCACCATCGAGGCAAAGATCAACGCCGTTGCCAACCAAGGAAAAGTCAAGAAGTAGCCGTTTTTCTCGACACGCCGCTCCTCTCGACATCGTTTTGGGGCAGTGCCGTCTTGACGGCGACCATGCTGGCGCATTCATGGAGCCGTGAGCTGTACGTTGAGGATGTCGAGAGCATCCTCAAGGCCGTGCGATAGCCATCGAGTCTTGCGGGGCCTGCCGTTTGGGTGACAGGTCCCGCATCTCTTTTCGCTAGCATCTGTTCGCAGGGAGCATGATCAACTGCCTTCACGATGGGCACACAAGGGCCGCTGTTGTAGGAAGCTGATGATTACGCAGCTCGGCCTCTCCATGACAGCTCCGCGAGGTGCTCTTGGGGAACTTTGTTCTATCTGTACTAGTACATATATGATAGAATCGTGCCGTTCGCTGGGGTCAACCCAAGGAGTCAAGCAATGGTTGCAGACGGTACGCGCCAGCCGAGCAGCCCGATCCTCTCCATCGAAGGCTACTCCAAGAGCTACGGGAAAAAGAGGGTTGTGGAAGACGTCTCGCTCTCTGTCCTTCCGGGAAGCATCTTCGGCTTCGTGGGACACAACGGTGCGGGCAAGACGACGCTCATCCGCTCCATCGTGGGTGCCCTTGCCTTCGACGGGGGTGACATCAAGATCTGCGGGCAGTCGGTTCGCACGCATCCCGTCGCCTGCAAGCAGGTGTGCGCCTACGTGCCCGACAACCCGGACGTCTACGGCTTTCTCACCGGCATGCAGTACCTCGACTACGTGGCGGACCTGTTCCGCGTCGGCTCCGACGAGCGGGCACGGCGTATAGACGGCTATGCCAACCGTCTGGGGATGGGGGACAGGCTCGGCGAGATGGTCTCTGCATACTCGCACGGCATGAGGCAGAAGCTCGTCCTGATCGGGTCCTTCCTCCACGAGCCGCGACTGCTCGTGCTCGACGAGCCCTTCGTCGGGCTCGACCCCGAGGCGGCCTACGAGCTACGCGCCATGATGCACGAGCTCACGTCGCGCGGCAGCGCCATCTTCCTCTCGAGCCACGTGCTCGACACCGTGGAGAGGCTCTGCGACACGATCGCGATCATCCGCCAGGGCAGCATCGTCCGAGCGGGAACGACCGACGAGGTCCGTGGGGACGAGGGCCTCGAGCAGGTGTTCCTCGAGCTCGCGAGGGAGGCGCGCAATGGCTAGCCTCGCGTCCCTGCTCAGGGTCCAGGCGCTTGGCGCGTTCGGCGTGGGCCGCCTGATGAACGAGCGCGACCCAAGGGTACGGAGGAGGCTCACGCTCGCTGCCGCGGGCGTCGTCCTGCTCGTCGTGTATGCCATGGCGTACCTGTGGGCGGTCGGGCAGGCGTTCGTTGCGCTTGGCGCTGCGGGGGCGCTGCCCTGCCTCGCCGTTGCGACGACGGGCGTGGGCTGCATGGTCTCCACGTTCGTCAAGGCGAACGGGCTCCTGTTCAGGTTCAGGGACTTCGACCTCGTCGTCACGATGCCCGTTCCCCTATGGACCGTGGTCGTCTCGCGTATCACTGCGCTCTATGGCATGGGCCTCGCGTGCTCACTTGTCTTGGGCGCACCTCTCATGGCTGCCTACCTGCTCGCCGTTGGTGTCACGCCCGCAGGTGTCATCGTCTCCGTCCTGGCCCTGCTGCTGGCCCCGGCACTTCCCGTGGCGTTCGCCCTCGCCGTCTCGTTCTGTGTGGCCTGGGCGGCATCACGGACGCCCTTTGCCGACCGCGCGCTCGGCATCGTCGGCGCGCTTGCGACGGTCGCGCTCGTGGTGGGGATCATGCTCGCCACGAGAGGCGCGGGCATGTCCGACCAGGGAGGCATCGATGCCCTTGCCGCAACGGGAGGTCAGGTGAGGGAGGCCGTGTCGGCACTGTGGCCGCCCGCCGCGTGGGCGGCGGATGCGATAGGGGGGAGCGCGCCCGCGCTTGCGCTGTACGCCGGAACCTCGGTCGCGTCCGGTGTCGCCGCCATCGCCGTGCTGTCACGCTTCCTGGTGCCCATGAGCTCCCTGCTCTCCGCCGGAGGCCTGCGAAGGGCGCGAGGCACGTCCGCGAGGACGGGTTCCCTTCGAAACCCCCTGGTCGCGCTTGTCCGCAAGGAGCTCAGGCTGTGGGTTGGGACCCCGATATACCTCATGAACACCGCACCTGGTCCCATCCTCGCACTTGCCGCTGCCATCGCGGTGGTCGTGGCTGGGCCCGGGTCCATCGCGTCTGCGATGAACGTCCCGGGGGTTGATCGCGACGCGCTGTCAACCCTGATGGTCGGGACGCTTCCGTGGGTTCTGGCATTCTGCATGGCGATGACGTCAACTGCCGCCTCGTCGACCTCGCTCGAGGGGAGTGCCCGTTGGATAGTGCAGACCGCACCGGTGCGCCCCTCCGCGATAATCGGTGCCAAGCTGGCACTGAGCCTGCTCGTCACGGGACCTGCTTCCGTGATTTCCGGGACGATCGTCGCCGTGGGGGTCGCGAGGACAC
>ERZ773180.184-NODE-184-length-42888-cov-4.521187_pt1 | contig 42888 bp, 28 predicted proteins | sample MGYA00511080_ERZ773180 | MGnify/ENA primary metagenome ERZ773180 (study PRJEB29015, sample SAMEA2738175) | human oral metagenome | biome: human oral; feature: human-associated habitat; material: saliva | place: China | collected 2178 ... | reverse complement strand
CGCTATTACAAGGGAGAAGAGAGAAACCCCTATGCAAACCATAATGTCTATCGTATGGCCTGGATATGTGAGAAAGAGTGGGTTGACTTGGAGCTGGAAGGCGTTATTGAAAAACAAGCACCATTCGGCTATAACAATATTTGGTCTATGAATATTGAGCTTCCTCAGATTGAGGGATACGATACGCCAGTAAACCTTTTGCGAACACTATTATGCTATTTCGCATATTTCAATGCCTGCACTCCATCAGAGATATGCACGAAAAAAATATACGCAAAACTAGAGGATGGTCGCAGAATTGAGCTTCCATTTATGGAAGCCTTTAGACATTTCTTACTGAATCTTACTATACGAGTTCTGACTCGATGACTATGTGAGTAGGTCCCAAACCTTTTAGATTCCAATCCTTGTCTTCCTTGAAAACACAATATTTTGGGACGGAATAGGATCTATAAACTGAATTAAGAAGCTATCCGGGAAGCAAGAGCGATATCACAACTGAAGAAGCCCAGACTCTGCAAATCCTTGAAAATGGCCGTAAACTAATCCCAAATAGTCATTCTCTATTATCCTAGTTTTACGATTCTCATAGCACCCCTCTAGTGTGATATTTACAAGTTATCTCGCGATAAAAGAGCTATCCTTACGGCAAAATCGGTACCTTTGTATGGGGTGAGGCGTCAAGACTGAGTCTCGTCCCTACATGATTTATAATAGCATCAAGAGACAAACTTATGCAACTTACCCACCTATCCCAAATCATTGGGCTACTAGAGAGCAACTACCACTCCCACAGAATACTGAAACAACTCAACCCCCAAACACAAGAATGGGAGTGGCTTACAGGGGAGACCGTGGCCCAAAATTGCATGCTAGCAGCCAAAGGGCTTGCTCAACTCGGGGTAGAACCGGGAGATTGCATCGGGATCTACAGCCCCAATAGGAGCGAAGGGTTATATACCGAACTCGGGATCTTTGCCTTGCGTGGAGTCTCTGTTCCCTTTTATTCTACCTGCTCTCCGGATCAAGTCTACTTTATTGCATGTAGTGCCGGGATCAAAACCATCTTTGTAGGCGAGCAATATCAGTACAATAATGCCTATCAAGTACAGCACGAACGGGGGCAAATCGAGCGAATTATAATCTTCGATCGGCAAGTAGTACGCCAATTCGACGATAAGACCTCGATATATTATGACGAGTTCATTCGCATCGGAGACTCTATGCCGAGCGAAACGAAAGTAAAAATTCGCATGAGTGAGGCGCGAGGCGAAGACCTTGCTGTCCTCATCTACACGAGTGGGACCACAGGAGAGCCTAAGGGCGTACAAGTCCTTCACAACGCATTTGTAGAGCAAGTCCGACGGCACCACGAGGTTTATCCCTCCATTGGTCCCAACGACACCTCAGTGAACTTCCTCCCCCTTAGCCATATATTCGAGAAAGCTTGGGTATATGTATGCTGGGCCTTGGGAGTGCGTGTTGCTATTGTCTCCAACCCCAAGCGAATACAAGAGTTGATGCCACAAATCAAGCCCACTCTCATGTGCAACGTTCCTCGCTATTGGGAGAAAGTGTATCAAGGGGTTATGGCGCACATTGACAACTCGCCACGCCTGATGGCCAACATATTCCGCCGTGCTATCAAAGTGGGGAAACGCTATAAACTGGACTATTGGAACCAGTATAAACCCGCACCCCTCTTTCTATCTTTTGAGCATTGGGTTTATAAACACACCATCTACTACCTACTGAAACGTGCCACCGGGTTACAAAACGGGCGCTTCTTCCCCACAGCAGGATCCTTGCTGAGCGAGCCTATCAATGAATTCTTGAATGCGGTAGATATCCCCATCATTATAGGATATGGACTCTCCGAAACCTGTGCCACGGTCTCAGCCTACCCCGAACGTGGTTTTGTCTTATCATCTATCGGCGAAGTGTTTGAAGGAATAGAAGTGCGCATCGCTCCTGAGGATAATGAGATACAGCTACGAGGGGAAACAATTACACCGGGATATTACCACAACGAGGCTGCTAATGCCGAGGCCTTTACCGAAGATGGATGGTTCCGTACGGGCGATGCGGGGCGTCTAGAAGGGCGCACCCTCTTTTTTACAGAGCGCCTAAAGGACCTCTACAAGACTGCCAATGGGAAGTATATTGCCCCACAGCAAATCGAAAACCTCCTTACATCTCATCGGCTTTTCGAGCAAGTGGCCGTCGTAGCCGATGGATACAAATTTGTTTCCGCACTTATCTACCCCAATTGGTCGCTCCTTATCTCCCTCGCCCAAGAGCGAGATCCCAACATAGACGCCTCAAGCCCTCTTGATCAAATAGCCCGTATGCCGGCAGTGCAACAAATTGCCATGGCCCACATAGAGGAGCTACAAGCCGGGTTGGCCGCCTTTGAGAAAATCAAACGTATCACCCTCATCAGCGAACCTTTCAGCATGGATCGAAACGAGATTACCCCTTCACTCAAACTGCGTCGTAAGGTGATCTACGAGCATTACCAAGCTGAGATAAAAAACATGTACAAAGAGTCCTAACGTTCTCATCGGGTGTATAGAGATACGCCCTTCCCTCTCCCTCGCCCGGGGGGCTTCTGTTTATTTAGGACACCACCGAGTATCTCCACAGAGAATTGTTGCGTATCTTTGATCGGATTATATAAGGATATATTCATATAGAGACAGCATGGAAAGACCTAAACTATCAAATCGCTTTTGCCCGGAAGGAATGACGGTTGAAGAGTGGCAAGTTGCCCTTCGACATGAGTTTGCACGCGATAATGAATTTATCGTTGAGCACCTCGATGACAACAAAATATGGGGAGACTATTTGGTACACAATGGGGCAAATCACTACCGCGTTGCCTTTAGAGGGGTACGTAGTGACAAGAACTTCTGTTCGTGCCTCGACTTCCGAACCAATGGCTTAGGCACCTGCAAGCATATAGAAGCTGTCTCTCTATATTTGCAAAAACACGAAGATGGCTACCCCTGGGGACACCGAGCCTATACCCCGCGTCACACCTCGTTATATGTAAGCTACAAGGGAGGGCGGTCTGTGCGATTGAGCATCGGGATCAGCGATCTCAAGAACTACGAATCATTCAGACGCAAGTATTTCGACAGTAACAATATACTCCGAGAAGAGCACTATTCTAAACTCGAAGAGATTTACGAAGAAGGGCTCGCCATCAATGGAGAGTTCCGCTGCTACGATGATGTTTGGGAGTTTGTAGAGGGAGAGCTTGAAGCTATCAATTGGCAACGACAGCTACTAGAGAGATACCCCGACAGAGAGCTAGCTACAGACTATGCCCTAAACTGCGCTCAGCCCGAGTTGCGCCACGAGATGTTTGAGTATCTACTGCAAGGGAATGGCATTGTAGTGGGTGAGATGACCACAACACTCCGCAAACAGATTATTGCCATCATTGACTACACAAATTCCATAGAGGCAGCTCCCTCTCTTATTGTAGCTGAGGATGCCTACTCCGTGAACCTATGGAAGAGACTAACGCAGCACTCACCCCTCCGGCAAGAGAAGCTACACATCGTCACTCCCGAGTCCTTCAACGTAAAGGAACGCTTCTTTGCCAACCTATACAACTGCATATTTATAGAGAATGCCGACATCCTAAAAGAGTGGCACAATAAGATGTCTATCACCATCAAACGACTCAAATTTAAGCATCTATACATGCACCTTAAGTCGGTTAACCACTTGACGCCCGTGCAGTTCTCTTCTATTGCTCAGCATATTTCTCCCTATATCATAGGCCCCTTCTACCGCTTCATTCGCGACTATCGGCCCCTATTTCCTCTCCTCGATAATGGTGAGAACTTCCCCGACATACTACACTCTTTTGTATTCTGTCGCACCCATACCGAGCATCTGGCATGGGGAGAATCCAGAGGATCCTCTGGCAATGAAAGCCACCCACACAACACCCAAGGCCTAGTAGAAAAATGGCTACACGATACCGTACATATACTGAACGATGATCTAGCTCGACAGCTTCTGATTGAGAAGATAGAGGCTCTACTCCGTCACCAATGATAGACTACGAAAAAGAACTTAATCCTGCTCAGGCCGAGGCCGTACTCTACGACGATGGCCCAGCCTTGGTAATTGCCGGAGCAGGATCTGGCAAGACACGTGTACTCACCTACAAGCTAGCTCACCTACTTGAGGAAGGGTATGACCCTCATAAACTTATGGCTCTCACCTTTACCAACAAAGCGGCTCGAGAGATGCTCTCCCGCGTGGAAGTGATGGTCGGAAGTAGGGATACCTTTCGGATGAAATTGGGGACTTTTCACTCCGTCTTTTCGCGCTATCTTCGTATATACGCTCCGCTTCTCGGGTTCACTCCCAACTTCAGCATTTATGATACGAGCGACAGTAAAAGCCTTGTCAAACGCATTGTAAAAGACATGATGCTCGACCCAAAGGCCTACACTCCTAAGTTGGTATTGGGGCGAATTTCGCATTGCAAAAACAACCTAATTACCCCCGAAGGCTATGCTGCCGGAGGCGAATATACAGAGTACGACTACCGACGAGGGGTGCCCATGCTGCACTCCGTCTACGCAGCCTACGTAGCACAATGCCGTCAAGCCAACGCCATGGATTTTGACGACCTCTTGTACTATTTCAACATTCTCCTACGAGATCACCCCGATGTACAAGCAGAGTGTGCTGCAAGTGTAGACTATCTACTTATCGATGAGTACCAAGATACCAACCCCTCCCAGTACTTGATAGCACGCCGTCTGGTAGAGGCAAAACAACGGATATTCGCTGTAGGAGACGATGCCCAAAGTATCTATTCGTTCCGTGGAGCCAGCATGCAAAACATCCTCACCTTCACGCATACCTTCCCCTCGGCACGGCTTTTCAAGCTCGAAGAAAACTATCGCTCCTCCCAACGCATTGTGGCGCTGGCAAATAGTTTGATAGAACACAACGTACACAGAATTAAGAAAGAGGTTTTTTCGAACCGAGGCAAAGGAGAAAAAATCGATCTCCACGAGATGGAGTCCGGCTACCGAGAGGCTCAGCACGTTGTAGAGTCTATCTACAAACGCTACCGCAGCCACCCCAATAGCACCTACGGCTCCTTTGCTATACTCTATCGCACGAATGCACAGAGCCGTCTCTTCGAAGATCAGTTGCGCCAGGCAGGTATCCCATACCGTATCTATGGGGGCATTGCCTTCTATAGTAGAGCTGAGATCAAAAATGTACTAGCTTATCTGCAACTCATTGCAAACCCTCATAACAACGAAGCCTTTGAGCGTGCGGCCAAATACCCTCGTAAGGGCATTGGGGATAAAACCCTCTCCTTAATCCGAACGGAAGCCAACAACAGCAAATCCTCATTTTTCGCTGCAGCAGGGTCTCTTATAGCTCGACCGGATGCTCTCCCTTCGTCTGCCCGCACCAAACTCACGGCCTATCTAGAGCTAATCCGCGATATTACTTATAATCCTGAGGGCAAGACACTTGTGGAGTGGGTACAGTCTATTCTTGTTCGTTCCCAAATCCTAGATACACTCCGTGCAGACACCTCTATCGAAGGGCACACTCAACTAGAGAATGTAAACGAATTCGTCTCCGGAGTACAAGAGTTTGAGGATGAAACTTCAGCTGATGGGCTATTTTTCGAACGGGGCGAGACCACCTCTCTACATGACCTGCTCGTGCTTTTCCTCCAAGGCGTCACCCTTATCACAGACAACCTAGAGACGGGAGAAAATGCCGATGCCGTGCACTTGATGACCATCCACGCAGCCAAAGGGCTTGAGTTCGACTACGTATACATTGTTGGGCTAGAAGAGGGACTCTTTCCCTCGATACTGAGTGCCGAAGAAGAAAACATCGAGGAAGAGCGGCGGCTCCTCTACGTGGCAATTACCCGGGCCAAAGAGTATTGCTCGATCTCCTTTGCACGCTATAGAGCCATCAATGGTATGACAGAATACATGATCCCTAGCCGCTTCTTGAGGGATCTGGACATGAGGTATCTGAATCCACACAACTGCTCGACAGACCTCAAATTCACAAGCCGGAGCAATGACTTTGCCCCTCTATCTTCGTGGGAAAGTAGCAAGAATCGACATGGGGAGTTTGGGCTAGATTTTAAGGATATTGCCACTCTAAACGCCACTCCTTCTCAGGGAGAAAAGGTTTCTCTTTCGAGGAAAAAAGAAGCCTCTTTTGCACCATCTCTACAAGGGGCTTCGGGCAGTAAACGAGCCATCCCCATACCCTATTCGCAAAGGAAAGCTCCCAAAGGGGGCCCAAAGGGAGCCACCAATTTCTCGGTAGGAGATACCGTACAACATCCCACATTCGGGCGAGGGGTGGTAACGAGTGTACTTGACAAGGGAGAAGACTCCAAAATACATGTCAACTTCGACACCGCTGGAGAAAAAACCATACTTATCCGTTTTGCTAGTCTCAAAAAGCTAGTAGATTAGTTCAGATTTTGTACCTTTGCGCTCGGATCTTCACAGAATGGATCTTGGTCAGGTAGCTCAGCTGGATAGAGCAACTGCCTTCTAAGCAGTCGGTCTCGGGTTCGAATCCCGACCTGATCACAACTTGAAAACCAAGCATTTAGCCCTCAAATTCGAGGGCTTTTTTGTTGTCTTCCCGAGAGGAAATGTCCCATTTTCTTGCGGCTTTAGCCCCGAAAAAGGAAAAAAATGGCAACAAAAAGGTAACAAAACACAGCTTTAGCGAAGAGATGATGACTAACAAACAAGATTAAGGTTGGGCCAGCTCTATACAAATCCAGGAGGAGAGGCGATTGTCTGTATTTCGATTGAAAAAAGGGCTGTTATGCCCCCTCAAAGTCACGAAAAACATGTACCTTAGCAATTCGGAAAGCACCCAAGAGAAGATGAAAAAACTCAAAAAGAGAAACCTTCGGCTAGGGTGCCATTCCCAATGGATGTAACTAATAGACGAGAATAAAGACCCTATGTACACTCTACAGACTATTGCGGAAAAGATACACGCTCACCGATGTGCAATTCGTAGTGAAGTCTTCATTGAGCATTTCCTCACCGATAGCCGTTCCCTCATGCACCCTCAGAGCACATTGTTTTTTGCGATCCGTACAGTCACTGGTGATGGGCACCTCTATATTGATCAACTGTATAACCATGGGGTTCGCAGCTTTGTTGTTAGAGATGAATTCGACAAACTAACCCAGCAATACCCCGATGCTAGCTTTCTGGAGGTCCGCGATGTTATTCGCTCTCTACAGAAAATAGCCGCAGAATGGCGTAGAGAATTCGACATCCCTGTCGTAGGAGTTACGGGGAGTAATGGCAAGACCATTGTCAAAGAATTCCTCTATCAGCTACTTGCAGATACCTATCGTGTAGTACGTTCTCCACGGAGCTACAACTCCCAACTCGGGGTACCTCTCTCCGTTCTCAAGATGACTTCGGAGGACCAGATCGCCATTTTCGAAGCGGGGATCTCCCAATTAGGCGAGATGGCTCGCATAGAAGAGGTGATCAAACCCACCATAGGCGTCATTACCAACATAGGTTCGGCACATCAAGAAAACTTCAGTAGCATTGCCCAAAAAGTAGACGAAAAACTACTACTCTTTGGTGGTTGCGATCGCATTGTTTACAACATGGACGAGCCCGAGATAGCTGCAGGATTACAAAGACTAGGACTACTCTCTCGTGCTCGAGGGTGGAGTAGAAAAGACCCCAAAGCCCACCTCTACGTTCGCAGTATAGAGACCGAGCGAGATACTACCAAGCTCAACTTTTTGGTCTTGGGGATAGAATACTCCATCGAAATCCCCTTTACCGATCAAGCCTCCATCGAGAATGTGCTCACGTGCATCCTCACCATGATTATCATTAATCCCTCGTTACTCGATCATCCCGAGCTATTCTCGAAGCTCGAACCCGTAGAAATGCGTTTGGAACTCATCGAAGGGAATAGGAATAATCTTATTATCAACGATGTTTACAACAACGACATCAACTCCCTAAAGATCGCCCTCGACTTCCAGCAACAACGTGCAGCCGATGCCGATCTTGAGCCCGTACTTATCCTAACCGAGATACAGCAGAGTGCCCTCAACGAGCGCCCTCTTTATAGCCGAGTGGGCGAGCTCATCGGGAAGTATAGGATTAGTAAGTTCTATGGGATAGGCAAAGAACTATTTGCTTATCGGGAGTTTTTCCCAACGGAAATCGGCGAGAGGAATTTCTTCCCTAGTGTAGAAGACTTCTTGTCTAGCGACATTCCTCAACAGCTTTCCCAAGCTTGTATCCTAATCAAAGGCGCTCGATCCTTTCATTGCGAGCGCATTTCGGACAGGCTCTCACGCAAAGTGCATGAGACTACCCTAGAGGTCGATTTGGATGCTGTGGCCCACAATCTCCAGTACTACCGCTCCAAACTACCACAAGGGACGCAATGCATTGCCATGGTCAAGGCACAAGGCTATGGAGTAGGAGCCTACGAAGTTGCCAAAAAACTAGACCAAATGCACGTAGGCGCCCTTGCCGTAGCCGTGGCCGATGAGGGACGCGAATTGCGCAGTCAGGGTATTCTCTCTCCCATCCTCGTGATGAATCCGGAGCCAACAGCCTTTGACACCCTTTTGGAGTGGCACCTAGAGCCCGTGGTCTTCTCGTGGAAGTTGCTACGTGCTCTTGCAAGTAAAATTGACAAACAGGGCTTTGACAATATCGGAGTGCACATCGAAGTGGATACCGGGATGCACAGACTCGGATTCCGTCCGGACGAGATTCCCGAATTGGCTCGCTTTTTTGCTCAGAGCCATCTGCTACGTGCTCGGAGTATTTTCACGCACTTGGCAGCCGCAGATATGCCGGAAGAAGACGCCTTCACACGCAATCAACTGGAGGTATTCCGCACTACGGCCGATCAGTTCTCAGAGATCGCAGGATACCGCCCCCTCTACCATGCCCTCAACACTGCAGGTACCGAAAGATTCCCCCAATATGCTTTCGATTGTGTTCGTCTTGGCATTGGATTGTACGGTATATCCCCCACTATGGATAAGCATCTAGAGCCGGCAGTACGGTTGCGCACCACCCTACTACAAAAATCGTATATCTCAGAAAATGAATCGATTGGGTATGGTAGACGTGGACATCTCACCCAAGGAGGCGAGATTGGTATCATCCCCATTGGTTACGCCGATGGCTACAGCCGACGCATGAGCTGCGGCAGAGGATGGGTAGTAGTGCGTGGCAAACGCTGCCCGATTGTGGGGAATGTTTGCATGGATACCTGCATGATTGACCTAAGCCAGTGCCCCGAAGCTCAAGAGGGAGACGAGGTAATTCTCTTTGGTGATAAAGAGGCTCGAATTGAAGATCTTGCAAGTGCCATTGATACCATTCCCTACGAACTTATTGCCGACCTTGCACCTCGGGTGCGTCGTGTATACTACCAAAATTAGTTCCAAAAGGGCTCTCAAGAGAGGCAATGATAGACGAGGTTACAAAACAGAAAATCATTGATACTGCACATATTGTTGATGTAGTCAGCGACTTTGTTTCACTCCGCAGAGCGGGTGTGGATTACATCGGCTTGTGCCCTTTTCATGCGGATCGTCGCCCTTCGTTCCACGTATCGCCATCCAAAAACATCTGCAAATGCTTTTCGTGTGGTGAGGGGGGGACTCCGGTATCTTTCCTCATGAAATTGGAGAAAATGACCTTCCCCGAAGCCCTTCGCTACCTTGCTCGCAAGTATGGGATAGCCCTAGAGGAACGAGAAGAGAGCCCCGAGGAGCGAGAGCGTCGTAACCAACAAGAGAGCATGTACCTAGTGCAAAAGTTTGCAGCAGAGTACTTTGGAAAGCAACTTCTGGAGGGCGACGAAGGGCGCAGTATCGCTCTATCCTACTTTCACTCCCGCGGTGTAACCGAAGAGGTGATTGAGAAATTTCAATTGGGATACGCTCCATCATCGCATAATGCCCTACTCACGGCAGCGACCCAAGCCGGCTATAATGCGAAATATTTGTACGCTACGGGGTTGTGTTTCGAGCCCAGTGAGGGAAGATCGGGAGGCGACCGCTTCCGAGAGCGCATCATGTTTCCCGTACACTCCGTAAGCGGACGTATCGTTGCTTTCGGGGGGCGCATCATGGGAAAGAGCGATAAAATGGCAAAATACATAAACTCTCCAGAGAACATTATCTACTCAAAGAGTCGCGAATTGTACGGACTTTATTTTGCAAAAAAGGCGATTGCCCAAAAGGACAAAGTCTACTTGGTGGAGGGATATATGGATGTAATTGCCATGCATCAGGCCGGTATCGAAAATGTAGTGGCCTCCAGCGGTACAGCCCTCACACGAGAACAGATACGCTTAATCCGTCGTTTCTCCAAAAACATTACCGTACTCTACGATGGAGATGCTGCCGGTATAAAGGCAGCAATCCGTGGGATCGATCTCCTCCTTGAGGCAGGAATGCATATACAAGTACTCGTCTTGCCTGCAGGAGAAGACCCCGACTCCTTCTCTCGTAGCCGAAGCATCGATGAGTTTAATACCTACATTTCGGAGCACGAAGTCGACTTTATCTCTTTCAAAACCGGACTATTCCAAGACGATATGGCTTCGAGCCCGGGAAGGCGGGCCGCCGTTATCAATGACCTTGTTCACAGCATAGGACTTATCCCAGACACCATAGAACGGAGCGTATATGCCCAAAGTGTAGCTCAAACTCTCCATATTGACGAAGAGCTACTCCTACGGCAAGTAAAAATTGCTCGTTCTAATCATCTTATGGGTAGGGCAAACGAAGAGCAGGCTCGCAGCCGACAAGCAGCCCTACAAGAGGAGCGAAGGCGCAATGAAGAAAAGGAGCACGAAGAAGAGACCTCCCTCAGCGAGACGGAAGATGAGGCTCCCTCTTCTGACTCTTCTACCCAACCGACTATTCCCCCTACACGCCAAGAGATTGAGCTCCTACGCCTTATAATTCGCTACGGAGAACGCCTTATCCCTATTGACAACGGCGATGGGACCCAAAGCGATATGCCCCTCGCACTCTATATATACGAGTGGTTCGGAGCAGAAGAGATAGAGAAGTCTACTCCCCCATTCCAGAAAATTGTAAACGAAAGCATTGAGCAATTAAGCACTACGGAGAGCTTCCGACCGGCCCATTTCTTTGCCAATCATTCGGAGCCATACATTGCAGATCTTACTCTGGAGCTCCTGAGCGATCGATATCAATTGTCCCGAGCACAACGCCAAGCATTGGGCATATACAACGAAGACAATAGCCCGGAACTAGAGACGATCATTAGCGAGTCTCTCCATGCCATTGACGCCCTCCGTGTAGAGCGTGTACTACAAGAAATCGAACAGTGCCAGCAATCTCTAAGTGATGCCCAACAGCATGGGGATGGTTCACAAATAATGAGTCTCCTACAACGTATCAACGAACTCAATCATAAAAAGAAAGAGATTGCCGAGCGGTTAGGCGGTATGACAATACTCCCCCACTAACCTCCTCTGTGGTAATTCCCTTTGACTTTGTCACAAATCAAATACTCTTTAAATAGATGAATCCAGTCCCATCTCCCCTACACATTACGTTACGAGCAGGTCGAGACGAATCTGTCTGCCGCTTTCACCCCTGGATCTTTAGTGGCGCCATTGCCCACATAGAAGGCTCTCCGGAAGTTGGAAGTTTAGTCGAAGTGTTCTCACACGATGGTAAAGCTCTAGGCTCCGGTTTTTACGAAGGCGGGAGTATCGCCGTTAGAATGCTCACCTATGGGCATCAGACCATTACCGACCTTTCCCTCTTCTTCTTCGAAAGGATATCGGCAGCTTACCAGCTACGCAAAGAGCTGCACTTAGTCTCGTCTACCAATACGGTGTACCGCTTAATTCATGGCGAAGGGGACGGACTCCCGGGGCTTATCATTGACATCTATGGCTCCACAGCGGTGATACAGGCTCACAGCTTGGGTATGTACCAACAAATCAAAGTCATTGCAGATATCCTCATCAAGCTACTTGCGCCTGAGGTTACTGCCGTTTACGACAAATCTTCGAGTACACTTCCCTCACACAGCGAAGAGTACGTAGGGGATGGCTTTATAGTAGGGAACAACAAAGCTGAGATTGTACTAGAGAATGGTATCCAGTTTATTCCGGATTGGGAACACGGACAAAAGACAGGATTTTTTATCGACCAACGAGAGAATCGCCAACTTGTGGGAGAGATGGCTTCCGGCAAAAGGGTGCTCAACATGTTTTGCTATTCCGGAGGCTTCAGTCTCTATGCTTTGCAAGGCAATGCAGAAGAGGTTGTATCGGTCGATAGCTCGGCACGAGCCCTTTCCCTCGTTGAAGAAAATGTAGTTTGCAACTGGGGCGACTCCATTGCGGGCGGCAGACACGAAGGCGTTGTAGCCGATGCCTTTGAATATCTAAAGGGTATTGCCAAGGGAAGTTTTGATCTTATTGTCCTAGACCCTCCGGCATTTGCCAAGAAACGCGCTGCTGTAAGAAATGCTCTCAATGGCTACCGAAAACTCAATGCTCTTGCTCTAGAGAGAATTGCTCCGGGTGGATTGCTATTCACTTATAGTTGCTCCCAAGCTGTCTCTCCCGAAGAGTTCCGCCTAACGGTGCTCACGGCTGCAGTACAATCCGGGCGCAGTGTACGGATTCTACGACAGATGCGCCAAGCCTCCGATCACCCCATTAGCATTTACCATCCTGAGGGAGAATACCTCAAGGGGCTCCTTCTATACGTAGAGTAATCCCCACAGTACCCTCCGCCTCTTGGCATGAGTCGGTAATTACGAGCGCCCCCAAGACGAGACAAAATAGAACGAGGATTTATAATTCCTCTAGATATAGATTATAGATCCGGGTGACCATTCCTCAACTCCCCCGCTGGGTGATTTCAAAAAAAATCTCACCCAGCACACAGACCCAAAACAGCCCTAGATTTTTCCAGATCTAGGGCTGTTTATTTTTTATTATCAGGTGAGATTTGAGCTCGAAATAGCCTATTTTTATTGGGGATCCGGCTCTTTGGATAGACGATGGCAACTTTCTGAGAGAAGAGCATTTCGAAGGGATTTTTCGAGGGACAGCGTGAGGGGCTCTGCTCTCGTAGAGACTTTTCTAGTTCGTATGAACCTATTACCTTTGTCGCAAAATACGGAAAAGCGATGCAAAAGACCCCTAACCTCGTGATTGTCGAATCACCTGCCAAAGCTAAGACGATAGAGAAATTTCTTGGGAAAGGCTTCCGAGTACTCTCAAGCTACGGACATATTCGCGACTTAAAAAAGAGTGGATTAGGTATAGATATTTCCCAACAATTCGCCCCCAACTACATTATAAGTAAGGATAAGATTGCTGTGGTACGAGAGCTAAAGCAAGCAGCCGACAATGCCGAGATGGTGTGGTTAGCATCCGATGAAGACCGCGAGGGAGAGGCTATCGCTTGGCATCTGTATGAGGTGCTAGAACGTGCAGGGAAACCAACAAAAAGGATTGTTTTCCACGAAATAACACAGCAAGCAATAGACTATGCTATTGCCCATCCTCGGGATATTGACCTCAACCTTGTAGATGCACAACAAGCCCGCCGCGTACTTGACCGCATCGTAGGATTTGAGCTTTCTCCCATCCTATGGAAGCGTATCAAACCGGCTCTCTCAGCAGGACGTGTACAGTCGGTAGCCGTCCGTCTCATCGTGGATAGAGAGCGAGAGATTCAGCAATTCAGTCCTTCTTCTTCGTATAAAGTTATAGCGGCTCTTTGCAAACAAACGGAAGGGGAAACCCTGCAAGCCATTGCAGAAAAAGCATTTGATACCGCGGAAGAAGCCAAGGATTTCCTAAGCCGTAACAGCGCTCAAGAGATGGAGGTACTAAGTCTCGTGAGTAAACCCGGGAAACGCTCTCCTGCAGCCCCCTTTACCACATCTACTCTACAGCAAGAGGCTGCTCGCAAACTAGGTTACACCGTGGGGACAACCATGCGTATAGCCCAAAAACTCTATGAATCGGGGCACATTACCTATATGCGAACGGACTCCGTTAACCTCTCCACGTTGGCACTCAATAGTGCTGCCAAAGCCATAAAAGAGCGATGGGGCGAGAGCTACTACCAACTACGGAAGTACAAGACAAAGAGTAAGGGAGCACAAGAGGCACACGAAGCTATCCGCCCTACAGACCTTAGCAGAGAAAGTATCTCGGGTACTCCCCAAGAGCAAAAACTCTACGAAATGATCCATAAACGGACTCTAGCCTCCCAGATGGCAGACATCGTTTTGGAGAAGACAACGGCAACCTTTAGGGGACAGACCTCTAACGACGTTTTCGTAGCAGAGGGTGAAGTAATCCGCTTCGAGGGATTTCTCAAAGCCTACAACTATACTTCTCATAGCGACGAAGAGGAAGAAAAGGACAATACCCATCAACTCCCCACTCTTAGTAAGGGAGAATTGCTCAACACCCAAGAGCTCGTTGCTACAGAGCATATAACACGCGCTCCGGCTCGCTACTCAGAAGCCTCTCTCGTACGCAGATTAGAAGAGCTTGGTATCGGTCGACCCTCTACTTATGCTCCCACAATACAAGTTATACAAGCTAGAGAGTACGTACAAAAAGGGACCGGTAGTGGTACCGAACATCAGTATCACGACTATATCTGCAACGCCCAGCATCCCACACCTACTCTCAAGATACGTACCGAGAAGGTAGGAGCCGATAAGGGCAAACTTCTCCCCACAGACATCGGGATTGTGGTGAATGATTTTCTTGTAGAGAACTTCCCAAAGGTTATCGATTACAACTTTACGGCTCAAGTAGAAGGGCTCTTCGACCGAATAGCCGAAGGGAAAGAGATTTGGACCAACACCATGGAACAATTCTACACCCTCTTCCATCCCATGGTGGAGACGGCTCTAGAGTCCTTTGACAATCACGCCAGAGGAGAACGAAATCTAGGCATTGACCCTGCCACAAACAAAGCTGTAACAGTACGCATTGGACGCTACGGCCCTTTGGTACAAATAGGGGAGAATACGCCTACCGAAAAGGCTAGCTTTGCATCACTACGGGAGGGACAATCCATCCAAACCATTACACTGGAGGAGGCTCTAGACCTCTTCAAATTACCACGCACTGCGGGTCAATTTGAGGGGAATGACGTAAAAGTGGCTTCGGGTCGCTTCGGTCCCTACATTCAACACGCAGGCAAGTTCACCTCTATTCCTAAGCAGTACGATCCTCTTTCCATCACACTAGATGAGTGTATAGCACTCATACAGGCGAAACGTGAAGAGGAGATAAAAGCTGAGCTAAAGAGGTTCTCTGAGGATCCGGAGCTCACCATACGCACGGGACGTTTTGGTCCTTTCCTCAAACATGGAAAGGAAAACTATAAACTAAGCAAAGAGCAAAAAGAGCGGGCAGCCGAACTTACTTACGAAGAGTGCCTCAATATTATGAAGGATGGTCATCCATCAGGTACTCGCAAAGGTTCGACCAGCAAACGAACGACTACCAAGTCCAAAAAGTAGCTCTCTATGCCTCGCTATTTCTTAGACATAGCCTTCGATGGAAGTAGCTATTGTGGTTGGCAACGCCAACCCAATGGGCTTGCCGTGCAGCAAGTGGTAGAGGAAGCTCTATCCCTTCTTTTTCGCACCCCTATCTCCATTGTGGGAGCGGGGCGTACCGATGCGGGGGTGAATGCTTACTCCTTGCCGGCTCATGTGGATATACCCGAGACTGCAAAGGGAACACCTTATCGCTGGCGCAAAAGTCTCAATGGCATCTTACCCAATAGCATAGATGTCCGAAGCATTACGCCGGTGCAGCCTGGTGCCCACGCACGCTTCGATGCAACATCTCGCCGCTATCTCTACTTTATAGCTGAAGAACGCGACCCATTCAATAGGCAATGGGTGCTACCGGTACGCCCTTTTCCCGATATTGAGAAGATGAACCAAGCGGCTCAATACCTCCTTGGCACACACGACTTTACCAGTTTTAGTCGGTTACATACCGATACGCACACCAATGTATGTACGATACAAGAGGCTTTTTGGTCCCCCTCGCCCTACCCTTCTACTTGGCAATTTAGCATTACAGCCAATCGCTTCTTACGCAATATGGTACGTGCCATTGTGGGCACTCTCTTAGAAGTGGGGGCTTCGACCCTTGCTCCCGAAGATATTATAGAGATTATTCGAGCACAAGATCGCAATAGAGCAGGCGCCTCAGTGCGTGGAGAAGCCCTCTTTTTAGCTCATGTGGAGTACCCAAAAGAGATTTACTTAGACAGCAATACACCCCAGACAGATAACCCTTCTTCTCTCTAACAAGGTGGTAAGAGTGGTTCGAAACAAAAAACTCACTACCTTTGTGACACTGCGTAGAATCGATGGAGATTCCTTCGGCTCTTTGGTTCAGTCTCAACCTACGGGGAATATCGGGAGAGCGACTCTCGTACAAAGAACTCCCTAAGGTGGTGTACATAAGTATTGGAAACTCTAAATATTGATAGACAGATGAAGAAATCAATTATTGCACTTTCTGCACTTGCTCTCGTGGTTTCTCTCGGAGCCTGCAAGCCCAAACAAAGCACTTATCGCCAGGTATACGAGAAAGCAAAGCAACGTGAGATTGCTCAAAATCAATCTTCGAACCATGCTCCAGAGGCAGACGAAAACGACATCATCGTGTCAAAGCCTGCTCAGAGTTCTGTACAAATGCGTCGCGAGCGTCTCACTCCTTCCGAAGGTGAAGATGCAAACCGTCTCAATCGCTATAGCGTAGTTATCGGAAGCTTCCAAAACCGCACCAATGCACTTTCTCTAAAGGAACGCATGGAAGAAGCAGGTTTTAAGCCCATCCTTGCAGAAAACGAACACGGAATGATCCGCGTAATCGTGGCAAGCTTTATGAGCCGCGAAGAAGCCGTTTCTAGTCGCGAACAAATCAAAGAACGTTTTGCTCCTCAGTTCCAAGACGCTTGGCTGCTTGAAAGAGAAGCTCGCTAATCGATGGAAATAAAAGAGAAATTCCCACTAGTCTCGCACAATACCTTCGGTATCGAAGCCACTGCGGACTGGTGGGTTTCGTATCATTCTCTCGACGATCTTGATCGTCTAGCCCGCGACGAATACTTTACAAGCCTTCCCTACCTAGCTATCGGTGAGGGAAGTAATTTGTTATTCCTCAACGACTACCATGGGGCTATACTCTACTCCGAGATCAGGGATAGAGAGGTACTTCCCACGCCCAAAGACGAGGACCAAGAGACCGTTTTGCTACGCATTGGATCGGGTATTGTTTGGGATGAATTTGTTGCCTGGTCTCTAGAGCAAGGCTACTACGGAGCCGAAAACCTCTCTTGGATACCAGGCTCTGTGGGTGCTGCCGCCGTGCAAAATATAGGCGCTTATGGTAGCGAAGTAGCCCAGCTGATATACCAAGTAGAGGCATTCGACCTCAAGACGCGGGCTAAACGAGTTTTCTCCCCCAAGGAGTGCCTCTACGACTACCGCTATAGTTACTTCAAAGAGAAGGAGGCCGAGCGCTACATTATTACGCATGTGGTCTTCTCCCTCTTGCGCAAAGCAAGTGTAAATCTCTCCTACAAGGCTCTACACGACTACCTACCAAGTGGTGATGTAACTCCCCAGGATGTACGAAAGGCTGTTATTGAGATTCGCCAAGCAAAGCTCCCAGATCCTAAAGTACTTCCCAATGCAGGAAGTTTTTTCATGAACCCTATTGTCTCTTTAGAGGTTTACCAAGAGCTAGAGAAGAAGTATCCCGATATGCCACACTATCCGGCATCGCAAGGGGTAAAGCTATCGGCAGCATGGTTATTAGATAAAGCCGGACTCAAAGGGTATCGTGTAGGAAGTGTTGGGACCTACGAGCGGCAACCGCTTATATTGGTCAATCAGGGAGGTGCAAAGGGTACAGATGTTGCTCAATTTGCATCCCTATTGGTCGAAAAAGTAGAAGCAGCCTTTGGTGTAACCCTCCATCCAGAAGTTCGTTATATTGGAGCCCCAGCTACCAACTGACCCAACGAAGTGGAGATGCAGAAAAAAGAGATCAAATCTGTACGGATTTTAGGATCCGGCACCAGTACTGGAGTACCTGAGGTGGGTTGCTATTGTAGTACCTGCCTGAGTACAGACCCTGCCGACAAGCGAACCCGTACCTCTGTCCTTTTAGAAACAAACGAAGGGAAAAAGATCCTCTTAGATTGCAGTCCCGACTTTAGGCAACAAGCCATCCTTGCAGAAATAGATGAGCTAGACGCCATTGTTTTAAGCCACGAACACTACGATCACATTGCCGGACTCGATGACCTGCGCACCATAGCATGGGCTCGAGATCTACCGATCTACGCAGAAAATCGTATACTAGAGGCAATCCGATACCGCCTACATTACTATTTTGGGAAGACGCCCTACCTTGGCGCTCCCAGACTCAAGCTTCGGGAGATCTCATTAGCTCCTTTCGAAGTAGAAGGGCTTACCTTCGAACCCATACGCGTGTTTCATGGGAGACTCCCCATCACAGGATTTAGGGTTGGCGACTTTGCCTTCATCACCGATCTGAAGACAATTACAGACGAAGAGGTAGAGAAACTGCGCGGTGTAGATACCCTTTTGGTCAATGGGTTACGCTTTACCAAGCCTCATCCTACCCATCAAACCATCGAAGAGGCAATAGCTCTCGGCAAAAAGGTCGAGGCAAGAAACACCTACATTATACACCTATCGCATCATGCGCCTTGTGCTGTAGACTTGGCAAAAATGCTTCCGGAGGGAGTCATTGCCAGTTACGATGGTCTCAGACTTGAGCGCATAGGCGAGCATCTTGAGATCTGCAACAAAAAGGGCTTTAAAGCCTCTCTTGCAGCTCATCTTCCCTACGAATTCCGAGATTGCCAGAGCATCCCCTATGATGAGGCTTATGCTCTACAAAAAGAATTATTCCAAAGAGCCATAGAGCAAAAGCACCGGGGAGAAGCCCCCCAAAACACCCTTCTCTTTTGTGAGCATGAGCCGGTTTTTACGCTCGGGAAGCATGGAAAAGAAAGCAACCTCCTCCTCCCCGAAGAGGCTTTACACGCAAAGGGGATTTCCCTTCATCATATCGACCGAGGCGGAGACATTACCTATCATGGGCCGGGACAGATCACGGGTTATCCCATCTTCGACCTAGAGCAATTTGGGATGGGTATCAAACAATACATATATACCCTAGAGCAATGTATTATCGATGCACTAAGGGTGAACGGCATCCATGGGGAACGCTTAGAAGGCGCTACGGGAGTTTGGATAGAACCCAATACCCCACGAGCTCGCAAGATTTGTGCTATCGGCGTTCACTCTTCTCGCTACGTTACATTGCACGGGTTTGCCCTTAATGTATTTACTGATCTATCCTATTTTTCATGGATAAATCCCTGTGGATTCACCAATAAGGGCGTAACTTCGATGGCTCAAGAGATGGATAAACCCACCTCCATGGAGCTTGTAAAACAGCAGGTTGAGGAGGCATTCCATCGCCGCTTCTTCCAAGCCTATAAACAGAAACACGACAAAGAAAGTATAGAGATATAGGAATATGAATCAGAAATATCGCGTAGCTATTGTTGGCTATGGCAATATAGGACGTTACGCCCTCGACGCCATTAAGGCTTCTCCGGACTTTGAACTGGCTGGGGTAGTACGTCGTTCCTTGACGGAGAAGCAACCCGCTGCCCTCCAAGATATTCCCGTAGTCACCTCCATTGATGCGCTTGGCAAAGTGGATGTGGCCCTACTATGTACCCCCACTCGTGCCGTAGAAGAGTATGCCCTAGATATTCTCTCTCGAGGGGTTGCTACGGTGGATACATTCGACATTCACAGCGGTATCGTACCCCTTCGCCGCTCTCTACATGCAGCAGCGATAGCCCATAATACGGTAGCTGTTCTCTCTGCAGGATGGGACCCCGGGAGTGACTCCATGGTACGAACCATAATGGAAGCCATAGTGCCCAAAGGCATTACGTATACCAATTTTGGTCCCGGGATGAGTATGGGACACACCGTAGCTGTAAAAGCTATTGAGGGGGTGGAGAAAGCTCTCTCCGTTACGATCCCTATCGGCACAGGTCTCCATCGTCGTATGGTTTACATTGAGCTAGCCGCAGGCTACAACGAGGTTGAGGTAGCACAACGTATCAAGCAAGATGACTACTTTGCCCATGACGAGACGCATGTAGTAGTGGTAGACGATGTGGATCAGCTCATCGATATGGGACATGGTGTATCTATGGAACGCAAAGGCGTATCGGGAGCTACCCACAATCAACACCTCAACTTCGAGATGAGAATCAATAACCCGGCTCTTACAGCTCAGGTGATGGTTTGTGCTGCCCGAGCTGCCCTCAGAATGCCTCCCGGTGCCTATACCATGCCGGAGATCGCCCCGATTGATCTTCTACCGGGGGATCGGGAAAAATGGATCACCAAACTCTGCTAAAGAATTATGTTTACCCTTAACGCTATAACTTGGGACGTTGATCCTACTCTATTCACCCTCTTTGGGAGAGATGTACGCTGGTATAGCCTGCTTTTCAGTCTTGGGCTCATTCTACTAGGCCCCTATATCGAGCGACTTATCTGGAAGCGGGAGCAACTCCCCGATAGTTGGTTTGAGAAACTTTGGTGGTACATTGTTATCAGTACCATTGTAGGAGCCAGACTCGGGCACTGCCTATTCTACGATCCGGCTCATTACCTGGCTAACCCCCTCGAGATATTCAAAGTATGGGAAGGTGGGCTCGCCAGCCACGGAGGAACCATAGGGATTATCATCGCCGTATGGATCTTCTCGCGTAAGGTGACCCATAAGCCTATTACATGGACACTAGACAGACTTGCCGTACCCGTGGGGCTCGTTGCGGCCATGATCCGTATTGGCAACCTCATGAATAGTGAGATATTTGGCGTGACCACAGACCTCCCCTGGGCATTCCGCTTTATACGCTCTCAGGAATATCTCGCCCTCAACACAGATATGGGATGCCACCCAACGGCCATCTACGAAGCCCTAGCCTACCTCATCGTGTTTGGGGTGTGTTGCTGGCTTTATTGGGGTCGAGATGCTGCTCGCCGCCGCCCGGGATTGATTTTGGGATGGTTCCTTTTTGGCACATTTACCGCTCGAATCTTCATAGAGAAATTGAAGTTTGTACAAGAGGCTTGGGAGCTAAAATGGGTAGATACCATTGGGCTAAATCAAGGACAAATCCTAAGTATCCCATTTATAATTGCAGGGCTCGCTCTTATCATCTACGCACTGCGTCGCCCCGCACTAGAGGTTGCTCCTCTCCCAAAGAAAAAAGAAAACTAAACCCACTTTTAATACATATCCTATGATTCCTCAGATAAACATTACCCCTTCTATTTACTACGTAGGTGTAAACGATCGCACCAAAGATCTCTTCGAAAGCATGTGGCCACTCCCCCATGGGGTAAGCTACAACTCGTATCTTATTGTGGATGAAAAGATCACCCTTATAGATACCGTAGATATCTGTTACTCCGAACAGTTCTTCCGTCAAATAGAGCGAATCATTGGGGATCGTCCCATCGATTATCTCGTAATCGACCACATGGAGCCCGATCATAGTGGCTCTATCGGGATGCTGCAACGCCACTACCCCAACATTCAACTAGTCGGCAACAAAAAGACTTTTAATATGCTTCAGGCCTATTACCCAGACCTAAAAGCAGATCTCATCACCGTAAATGATGGAGATACGTTGTCTATAGGTAACCACAACCTCACCTTCATTATGGCACCCATGGTACATTGGCCGGAGGTAATGTTTACCTACGATACTACGGAAGGCGTACTCTTCTCGGCAGATGCCTTTGGTACATTTGGTTCTCTTGATTCGCACGTGCTCGACCACAAGCTCTCGCTGGAGATGTACTACACAGAGATGTATCGCTACTATGCCTGCATCGTAGGAAAGTACGGTCCTTTCGTGCAAAAAGCACTTACCAAAGTACTTGGGATGAACCTTACCCTCAATGCTATTTGCTCCACCCACGGACCCGTATGGACCAATGAAGGCTTCCCACGTGCCCTTGCCATCTACGACCAACTAAGTAAATACGATACCCAAAAGGGAGCTGTAGTACTCTACGGAAGTATGTATGGCAATACCACTGTAATGGCCGACACCATAGCACGAGGCCTTGGAGAAGCCGGTATCAAAGAGGTAGTTTGCCACGATGTATCGCGCACAAATCCCTCCTACATTCTCCGCGACCTATTCCGATATCGTGCCCTTATCGTAGGCTGCCCCACCTATAGCAACGAGATCTACATGCCGATCCAGAATATGCTCAATATGATCCGACTCAGAGAAGTAAAGAATCACATTTGCGCTATATTCGGTTCTTGCTCATGGGCCGGACAGGCTGTGCGCAAGCTTACTCCCTTTGCCGAAGAAATGGGCTGGGAGCTCGTTGGTACTCCTCTAGAACAAATGGGTGCCCCCAACGAAGAGGATCTAAACAAAGCCTTTGAATTGGGTAAAGAAGTAGCCGATCGCTTGCACGAACTATACCCAGAGGCTTAACCCTTTCTCCCCTCTAAAACCACCGAACGAGCCCTTTCCTGACTCAGAAAGAAGAGCCCTTCGGTGGTGCTTTACAGATTATAGCCCTCTTGCTAGCTAACCTCGTATGAAAAAAATCCTCTTCTACTCTTTCTTCACGCTCTTCCTCTGGGGGGCTGTTTCGGCTTGCTCTAATGGGAAACAATCCAACCAAACAAAAGAAGACTCTTTGCAGTACACCGGAGACGCTACTAAGCGTATTGAGGTAGAGTATGCTGAGGGTTTTCGTCTACAATATATCCCCGGAGCAGTACTCGCTACCCTATCGGATCCCCAAAACCCCGAAGAGGCTACTCAATATCACTTTGCCTTTATTCAGGATGCTGCACAGTGCGACAAAAGTGCCATCCCTAGCGAATACACACAGGTTGTGATACCGCTTAATCGGGTTGTTTGTATGACTACCCTACAGCTATCCAACTTCATCGCTCTCGACCAACTAGACAAGGTGGTGGGGATGAGTAGCACCCGACATCTATTTAATCAGGAGGTTAAGGAGCGAATAAAGAGCGGGAAAATCAACAAAATAGGCATCGAAGGAAATTTCGATAGAGAGGTAGTAATGGCGATAGAGCCTGATATTATCCTGATTTCACCCTTCAAACGAGGAGGCTACGACGACCTCAAAGACGTAGATATCCCCCTAATCCCCCATCTGGGATATAAGGAGAATAGCCCTCTAGGGCAAGCGGAATGGATTAAGTTCATTGGGCTACTGCTGGGTAAAGAGAGTGAGGCTAATAAGGTATTTGCCGAGCTAAGAGACGAATACAACAAGTGGAAAGAAATAGCCGAGAAGGCAACACCTCGCCCAACGGTCTTTAGTGGTGATCTCAAGAGTGGCACTTGGTACGCTGTAGGTGGTAAGAGCTTTCTTGCACAACTATTCCGAGATGCAGGCGCTGATTACTTTCTCAAAGATGACCCCAATACCGGAGGCGTTACCCTAGACTTCGAGACCATCTATAGCAAAGCTGCTGAGGTGGATTATTGGCGCATCCTAAGTAGCTTTGATGGGGAATTTACCTATGGAGCCCTACAAGCTCAAGACGAGCGGTACAAAGACTTTAAGGCATTTAAGGAAAAGGGTGTTATCTATTGCAACCTATCCACCACCCCCTATTACGAGTCTGCCATCATCCACCCCGACCTACTACTCAAGGACTTCATAAAGGTATTCCACCCCGAGTTGCTCCCAGAGTACTCCCCTACGTACTACCATCGACTCGAGCATTAAAAGCAAACTAGCACGTTTCCCCCTTTATGAAACAACTTGCCTTATCCTCCAAAATCATCCTTCTTGTAGGGGGTATTGTGCTGCTGTTTCTGCTCAACCTCGCTCTAGGCTCGGTCTCCATTCCCCTAAATTCGATTATAAAGATCTGCCTAGAGGGCGACGCATCCGAACCTATTTGGTTCAACATAGTAACGAAGTCTCGCATTCCCCAGTCTCTCACGGCCATGATTGCCGGAGCCGGGCTCTCTGTGAGTGGGTTACTGATGCAAACGGTCTTTCGCAATCCCCTTGCAGGGCCGTCTGTATTGGGTATTAGCTCGGGGGCAAGCCTAGGGGTTGCCCTTATTGTCCTGCTATCGGGTAGTTTAGGTGGGGTAGCTCTTAGCTCTTTGGGTATCTTGGGCGAGGTCGCTGTTACCCTGGGTGCAATACTAGGGTCGTTTGCCATTATGGTACTCGTAGCCTACGTATCACAGCGAGTAAAGGGGAATGTAACACTTCTTATCATTGGGGTAATGATAGGTTATGTAGTGAATGCGGTGATAGGGGTACTCAAATACTTTAGTGTAGAAGAGGATATTAAGGCTTATGTCTTCTGGGGATTGGGAAGCTTCTCTCGCATCTCCCCATCGCAAGTGCCCCTATTTGTTGTACTGATTCTTGTACTCCTCTCCCTTAGTTTTTTACTTATCAAAACGCTCAACCTCATGCTCTTGGGCGAGAGTTATGCCCGCAGTTTGGGATTGAATATCAAGAGAGCACGTCTCTTGGTCATCACCACCTCGGGAGCATTGGTTGCCCTAGTAACCGCTTTCTGTGGACCTATCATCTTCCTCGGACTGGCTGTACCCCACCTCTGTCGCAGCGTTTTCCAGACCTCCGATCACCGCATACTGGTACCTACATCCATCCTTTTGGGGAGTGCCATTGCCCTTCTGTGCAACCTCATTGCACGACTTCCCGGGTTTGAGGGGGCTCTTCCCATCAATTCGGTAACAGCCCTCATTGGTGCTCCGGTAGTCATATCTGTACTTTTTAGCAAGCATCGCGGAGAAATACGAGAATGAACAAACAGCCAAGTATCACACTAGAGGAGCTTAGCACAGGCTACGAAGGGCGTTGGGGCGAACACATTGTCTCCTCGCACCTCTCGGCTTCGCTCTATCGTGGGGAGCTGACCTGCCTACTTGGCGCAAATGGTGCAGGCAAGTCTACCCTTCTCTATACCTTGGCAGGCTTCTTGCCGAGAAGAGCGGGCGCAATTACCCTACTTGACAAAGATTTTTCTTTCTACAAACCGAAACAACTTGCCCAGCTCATAGCCGTAGTACTGACCGAGAAATGCGACCTCCGCAATATGACTGCCTTTGAGATGGTAGCTCTAGGACGAAGCCCCCATACCGGATTTTGGGGCAAACTCATGCCTAGGGATAAAAAAATCGTAGAGGAATCCATCGAGGCCGTGGGTATAAGCAACCTACGAGATCGCATGGTACAGACGCTCAGTGATGGGGAAAGACAAAAGGTAATGATTGCCAAGGCTATAGCCCAAGAGACTCCTATTATTTTCTTAGACGAGCCCACCGCATTTCTCGACTTCCCCGCCAAAGTGGAGGTAATGTATCTTTTGTTCCGTCTTGCACACACCCTCAAGAAAAGCATATTTTTGAGCACGCACGATCTCGAACTTGCCCTACGGATTGCAGATAAGATATGGACGCTTGACAAAAAAGAAGGCCTGAGAGTCGGCACTCCGGAGGATCTTGCCTTAGATGGAACGCTGAGTAACTTCTTGGCAGGGCGTGGTATCCGATTCGATCTCCAAACAGGATTATTTTCGATCGAAAGGGATACGAAATCCACTATCGCTCTAATCGGCGACGGCCAGCGAGCCTCGATGGTGCAAAAAGCACTCTCCCGCTACAACATAGCCACTTACCCCACCTCCGAAGAAGAGGTAAGCGGAGAATATATCAAAGTCTATCCTTCAAAATTTATATATGGCTCTCTCAATCAATCCGAACGAGAGGCAAGCAATATAGAAGCCCTTCTAGAGATTATCCTAGAGAAATAGTAGAAGGATTACTCCGAGGGCAACTGTATGGGTAGGAAGTGCTCCATGCCACTACGCTGTGCCATACGATAGCCAAGCGCCATGATCTCTGCGGCACTACTCACCTCAAACATCCCAAATTTCATTACCTTAAAAGTTTCTAGGAGGAGGTCGCAAACTTCTTTATCAATGCGTGTATTCTGACGAAAAACCAATTGCCACGAACGCTCGGCTACCCCTCTAATAGTTTTCTTATAGCGACGAAATGTTTCGGGTCCTAGGTTTACCCCGATTACCTTGTCGCATTCCTCTCGGATCACCGTGACGGGGAAGTTGCGGAATAGCCCACCATCAACATAGGAGACCCTATCGATCACGATCGGTTGAAATAGTACGGGAATACTACAAGAGGCCATGATGCGCTCGGGAAGAGATCCCTCGGAGAAAACATGCTGACAACCATTATCCAAATCGGTAGCCACGATGCGCAGCGGGATGGGTAGCTCTTCTATATTCTGGTGATGGAGATAGGTTCTGAGCCGCTCCATAAAGTTTTTCGTTGAGAACATCCCCCCACGCTTCGGTAGTAGAGAGGTCATTCCTCGGAAGCCGACAGAAGAAAAAATCTCAAATATCTCCTTGGGGCTGTATCCATCGGCATAAAAAGCCCCCATGATAGCTCCGGCACTGGTACCGGCTATTATATCGGGTTTGAGCCCAATCTCATCCATATATTGGAGCACACCGAGGTGAGCAAACCCCTTGATACTACCCCCACTGAGAGCTAAGCCTATCTTGTAGCGAATCATACTCTTCTTATTTACTTTCACAAAAGTACACAAGAAAATTGACCACTCCGACCTATTTTCCCCTTTATTATATGCTCTTCGCCATCCCTCAGCTTGGCGTGGGGAAATTATCCCCAGAGCCACCCTACCTACTCATACGACTAACCTCGCGGTCGAGAGCTCCGCGCCCACGATAATTACTCTTTGTGGTATTAAACCGATAGGAGACAGAAAAAGAGATCTCAGGAGAGTAAAAATTAGATATTAGAAGGTGAGAATAGCGAGAGACCATACGATAGTGTTCGTTTCTAATGGGATCCGAAAGGTATAAATTCGTCGAAAGTTTTCCTCCCAACCATTGCTTACCTAGCTCTAAAGAACTCCGGATCTGGGGTTTCTCGAAGGAAGCATTCCCTATATCTCCAAAGCCTAGAAGTTCGAAATTAGCCCCCAAAAGGACATCATAGGGTAGAGCAAAATTATTCTTGAGAGCAATATAAAGACATGGCTTGGAAAGAGCTACTCGCTCCTCAAAATCGTAGCGATAAAAACCAACTTGTTTGAGGGCTCCAATAGTGTAGGAGGGGCTCCAAAACCCAATCTTAGGGGAGAGGATAAGCATTGCCTGCATCCTGTGAAAAGGCTGCTCATTGATTTGAGTGAGAAGCGTAGTAAAGGGGCGATACTTTCCCTCCTCCTGTATATCGGGCATACGAGTTGTAACCTGCTGAATGCTATGTTTGAGATACTGATGGGATAGAAGGAATGTAATCCATTTACGATTGAGCGTAAACTCCGTAGCATAGGTGAGCCCGGGTCGAAGGTTGGGATCTCCCGTTTGGTACTCAAAGCGGCTGATATAGCTATAATCCGAACGCAACTGCCAATATTGGGGACGCTCAATGCGAGAGTTAAATGCAAGTTGTACATTCATTCCCCAAAGACGAGTTGCCAAAGAGAAATTAGGGAAGAGATTGAAATACTGACGGCTAAGCTCCGGCACTCGCTTACCTTGAGAGGTATAATCGCTCTCTACTCGCTCCAAGCGTAGCCCCAACGAGCATTGCACCTTATCGGCAATAAGCATAGAGTGCCCTAGATAAAAGGCGAATTGCTGCTCTTTGATTTGGGTATTATTACTCGGGAGATTTAGCTCTGCGGCAGCTTGATAAGTATCCCCACGCTTCGTGCTTGAGTACTCCATCCCCAAAGAAGATGTTCCTCCCCAAAGGGGGCCGCGCACTTCGGAGCGAACACCCCAAGCCTGATTAGTAGCACCTTTCTTACTGACATAGGTATGATCAATTTGGTCGAAGCTCTTCCCCTCTACCACTACACCCTCTCCCTTATAAGAGGAGCTGTAAAAGTCTCCATCTGCTGATAGCTCCCAAGAGCCTAACTTACGAATATAGTAAGCATTAGCCCGATGTGATAGATGAGGAAAGGTTCTCTGATGATCCCGATTACAAAGCTTCTCTTCCGACCCACTATTGCGTAGTGAGTACAATTCGGTAGAAAGTACCTCTCGAGACAAAGGTTCCCACGTGCCTTTGTATTTTACCCCCGCACTATTGAGGGCATCCGTATAGCTAAGACCAAGGGAAGACTGAATGCGGTTGTGCTGCTTTTCATAAGTCAAAGTAGATCTATTATGCCACTCATTGCCATCCGCTCGCCCCCAAAAGTCAGCCTTCATATCCTTTACAAAGAAACTATTATACTGACTCACAGAAGCAAGAATATCCCACTTCCCCACACGATAGTTCAGGTCAGCAAGGAGGTAATCCCCTAAAGCTATTTTTTCCTGCTTGCGGAGATAGGTCTCAACATCCCCTCGTACAATACCGCTAAGCCCACTCCCAGGTTCGCGGCGCACCGTTATGAGAATAACGGCTCGAGACGAAGCTGAGTATCGTGCATCGGGGGTAGTTACAACATCTATCTTCTCAATAAGGTGTGGAGATAGACGCTGTAGCTCGGTGGCATCAGTCATCTTACGACCATTGATATAGATAAGGGGAGTACCTCTACCCAGCACCGTTATACCTTCATTTTGCACCTCTACCATGGGCAGTTGGGCAAGCATACGATAGATATTGGGCAATTGGGCTAACGTTGTGCCCTCAATGGTTGTACTAATCCCACCATTAACAAGGGTATGTGAGGGACGATGAGCCGTTATGGTTACCTCTTCTAGTTGACTAGTGAGAGGGTGCATACGTAGCTCTATCTCACTCTCCTCTGCAATCATATGGTAGACATCTTCCATGCCCATGTAGCTCCCTTTTAGCAAGAGAGGGAGAGAAGCCCCCTTACGATCTACCTCAAAGGAGCCATTTGCATCGGAGACACCGCCATTGATAACGGTAGAGTCTTGCAGCACAAGAAGGCGCATCGTAGCAAATGAGATAGGCACCCCATTCTCATCTAATACCCTCCCTCGTACGCTTTGTGCCGAAGCCAAAGAGACTCCTCCTAGCAGCAGGATAGTCACCCAATAAAATAAACGTCGTCTCACAATATATACCCTTTCTATTTCTAATTTAATAGGTATTTTTTCCGCTTTCTACGGCTCTACACCTTTTTCTACCGAGGTGGAGAATATTTCCTGCCTGGGAGAAGAAAATATTCTGCCCAATTATCCCGCGATTTTCACCTGATTTCACCTGCCAGTTTTGCCTGATTTCTTGATAAAAATCAGCGGGAATTCCCCTCCACTTTTACCTAGGAAGCGGAATAGCACAAAGATATATATTTCTTATAAAAGAGGTTTTACCCCCCCCCCATTTATGATATATTAACAAGAAAGAAAGGACAAATTATCCCGAACTAGGAGAGGGAGATCCTGGCTCTTATGGGATAGCTTTCTCAAAGGATCTAAAAGGAAAGCGGTGCTGCTCCCCTCTAGATGGGGAACAACACCGCTCCATTCTCTTTCAAATTCGGTTGTTTACCGAATCTCCTGAATCGGCTAGCAATTAAGCGATACCACTAAATCCCATGAAAGCCATAGCCAAAATACTGGCACTAATCATGGCAATAGGGATATTCTTCATAGCCTTGGGGAGATTGGCTTTTGATACTTGATCGCGAATTCCTGCGAAGACTACCATTGCCAAGAAGAAGCCCAAACCTGTAGAGATAGCGTAAATCAAACTCTCTAGGAAGGTAAATTCTTTCTGAATTACAAGGATAGCCACCCCTAGTACACAGCAGTTAGTAGTGATAAGAGGGAGGAATACACCCAACGCTTGGTAAAGTGGAGGAGAAACCTTCTTAAGCACCATCTCCAACATCTGTACAAGAGATGCGATAATCAAGATAAACGCAATCGTTTGCAAGAACTCAAGTCCACGGGGCACCAATACAAACTGGTTGATGAGGAAGGTCACCATCGTACTAATAGCAAGCACGAACGTAACGGCAGCACCCATCCCGGCAGCTGTATCAATCTTCTTAGATACCCCGAAGAAGGGACAGATCCCTAAGAACTGCGACAATACGACGTTATTGACGAAAATTGCCGCGATTATAATCATTATATAGTGCATAACACAATCGTATTAAGGGTTCTACAAATCATCAAGACTTCTTCGTGATTACGTTGAAGAGAGCAATAAGACATCCCAATACCATGAAGGCTCCCGGAGGAAGGATGAAGACCAATGCTCCATACGAATCGGGGTAAATAAGATGCTCAAACACCTTACCCGAACCGATGAACTCACGTACCGAACCGAGGATGGTTAGCGACATAGTAAAACCGAGACCAATGCTCACACCATCAAGCATAGAGAGCACGGGGTTTTGCTTAGAAGCTACCGACTCTGCACGACCCAATACAATACAGTTTACAACAATAAGAGGGATAAAGATACCCAAGCTATTGTTAAGATCGGGAAGGAAAGCCTGGATGAGAAGCTGCAACACCGTTACGAAACCGGCAATCACCACAATAAATGCGGGGATACGCACAGCGTCCGGGATCAACTTCTTCAGAAGCGAGATAACCAAATTCGAGCAGATAAGCACGAAGGTTGTAGCAAGCCCCATCATAAGACCATTCTTGCCCGATGTGGTCGTTGCCAGCGTAGGACACATACCAAGGAGAAGTACAAAAGTAGGATTCTCCTTGATGAATCCATTAGTAAGCGTCTTTACGTATTGATTCATTTGTTATCTCCTTTCTCGGCAGGAGCCGCATTTTCTTCGGTAGAGGTGGTTTCTGCTGCAGTGGAAGCCTCGTCTTGAGGTGTAGCCGCAGCAGCATCCGTAGCTTCAGCACCGGCAGAAGCACCACCAGCAGCCTCTAAGTAATATTTATAAGCACGATTAACGGCGTCGAGGAAGGCACGACTTGTAATGGTAGAAGCTGTAATAGCATCAACCTTACCGCCATCCTTTGCAACCACGAGCGTACCATTCTCAGCAGCCATATCCACACCTTTCATGTTTTGGATATTACCACCTTTGGCGTCGGTATGGAACCATTCGTCCATCTTGGCACCAAGCCCCGGAGTTTCTCCATGCTTTAGCACTGAGAAGTCGCAGATAACACCCTTGGCATCAAAACCTACCATAAGGTCGATACGACCACCAAAACCATTTTTGGTGAAGGTTTCTACGGCATAACCAACAGCTTCGCCAGCCTTCTTTGCCACGTACACCTTCACAACGTCCTTCTCTCCCTCTTTGTACTCCAGTACCTCATCAAGGGGATTGTTGTCGAACTCGGGTACAACCTTTTCAATGGCAGCAATCTTGTTACTAAGCTCCGTTTTGGCAATAGGCTCATCAGTAACCGACTTCATAACTCCTAGGATAGCCCCCACAAGCAAGCAAATGAGGGTAAGCGATAGGAGCATATTGGGGAATGTAGATGCAAGCTTTTTCATTTTGTAGCCTCCTTCTTTATCTTTTCTCCAAAGTGTTTAGGTTTCGCATAGAGGTTAATGATGGGCGTAAAGGCATTCATAATGAGAATGGCAAACGACATCCCCTCCGGATAGGAACCCCATGTACGGATAATCACAGTTAGCAACCCAATACAGCAACCATAGATAAGCTGACCACGATGTGTAATTGGAGAAGAAACATAGTCCGTAGCCATAAAGATGGCACCAAGCATAAGACCTCCGGTCGTTAGGTGCTGGATGGGATCGGGATAAACATCGGGATTAACAAGCCAAAGGATACCACCAAACACAAGCACTGAGAGGAAGATTGAAATAGGTGTATGCCAAGTAATGATCTTACGGCAGAGCATATACACAAGGCCGATAAGCAATGCTATGGCAGAAATCTCCCCCATCGAACCGGGGTTTAACCCAAGGAAAAGATCGATATGAGAGGGAAGTTGCTCAAGGGCACTCGTATCGCCGTGCACGGCCTGCTTCATAAGAGACAAAGGCGTAGCCATCGTCTCCCCATCCACCATTGCAGTGAGCTTATTGGCAACAGGCCAAGTGGTCATCTGTGCAGGGAACGAAATAAGGAGGAATACACGACCTACCAAAGCAGGGTTGAATACGTTATTCCCAAGCCCCCCGAATGCCATCTTACCAATAGCAATGGCAACGAAAGCGCCAAATACTACAATCCACCAAGGGAGCTCCGAAGGGAGGTTAAACGCAAGGAGCACCGCCGTGAGGATAGCCGAGCCATCCAAAATATAATTCTCGCGGCGGAGCATAAAACGGGTAATAAACCACTCGGTTAGGCAACATGTAACGATACAGATAGCCGTTACCAAAAGAGCATGCCAACCAAATTGATACACCGAGAAGAGGAACGCCGGGATAAGTGCAATAAGCACCCCGTACATATTCTTGCTGATGCTATCCCCACTATGGATATGAGGGGAAGGCGTTATGATTAATTTATTTTCCATCACTCTTGAATCACTGTATGAGGTTCTTATTGTTTACGCGAACGCATGATGCCCATTACCGTCTGCTTACCGATACGTATGTGATCTAATAGAGGACGATCTGCCGGACAAGTGAAGCTACACGAACCGCATTCAATACAGTCCGCCACATTCATCTTCTCGCAGCTATCCCAGTTCTTAGCCACGGTATCACGCATAATAAAGGCAGGGTTAAGCCCCATAGGACATACACCTACACACTTACCACAGCGGATACAATCACGCATAGGACGACGAGTAGACTCCTTACGATTGAGAAGGAGCAAACCACTAGAGCCCTTAGCTACGGGTACTTCGGTATTAACGAGAGCACGACCCATCATAGGACCACCGCCAATTACCTTACCGGTATCCTCTGGCATACCGCCGGCATGATTGATAAGGTCAATCATAGGAGTACCAATGCGTACAAGAAGGTTAGAGGGGTTCTGAAGCATCTTACCCGTAACTGTTACAACACGCTCAAGAAGAGGTTTATTCTTCTGTACAGCCTCGTAAACAGCATATACTGTACCTACGTTTTGCACTACGGCACCCGTAGAGATAGGTAGAGCACCACTTGCTACTTGACGACGAATAACAGCATCGATAAGTTGCTTTTCACCACCTTGTGGGTAACGCTTCTTGAGAGGAACGATCTCAATCCCCGAGAAAGAGGCTGCTGCCTTCTCCATTATGCTAATAGCTTCGGGCTTATTTACCTCAATCCCAATCTTGGTTTCGGTTACCCCAATTGCCTTCATAATGATGGTACATCCCACCATAATCTCTTCGGCATGCTCACGCATCAGAGCGTCGTCGCTCGTAAGGTAAGGCTCGCACTCTACGGCATTGATGATAAGTACAGTTGCCTTTTGCCCGGGAGGGGGTGAGAGCTTTACATGGGTTGGGAAGGTAGCTCCCCCCATCCCTACAATGCCCATCTCGGCAATCTTATCTACAATTTCTTTGGGAGAAAGAGCACACTCACGCTTGAGATCCGGCGTTCGGTCTATAGACTCTTCCCACTCATCTTCTATTACATCTATAAAGATGGCCGGCTTCTTATACCCACTTGCATCATAGATAGCATCTATCTTTGCTACCTTACCCGATACAGAAGAATGGATATTAGCAGAAACAAAGCCTCCTGCTTTTGCTATAAGAGTCCCCACCTTTACTAGGTCACCCTTGGCAACTACTGCCTGTGCAGGAGCACCAATATGCTGCCCCAAAGGAATCACAGCCTGCTTAGGCAAGGGCAATACCTCTATAGGGCGCCCGGCCGACAACTTACTTTCGGGAGGATGAATACCTCCGATACGAAAAGTCCTCTGCATAGTATCTATAAATGATCGATGTATTTCCTTCTAATAAATTACGTATGTCACGCATTAGCTCGTGGAGCTTCGCTCTGAGAGTTAGCAGGCTGAGCCACAACCTTGGGAGCCTCACTAGCGGGGGCTTCTGCAGCTTGCTCGGTCTTGGGAGCAGCAGGCTTAGCAGCGTCTTCTTTCGGAGCCTCAGGCTTGCGGGGAGGGAAGTTCTCCTCATGGATAGCATGAGTAGGACATACAACCACACACTTACGGCACAAACGGCACTTAGTATGGTCTATATATGCTAGGTTGTTTTCTACGGTAATAGCATCAAATGCACACTCCTTAGCACACTTACCGCAGCCAATACAAGCATTCTTACAAGCCTTCATAGCCACACCACCCTTGTCTTTATTGACACAAGAGACAAAAATGCGACGATTCTTCGGGCCCTTCTTGCGTAGCTCAATGATGGTTTTAGGACACGCCTTCACACAAGCTCCACACGAAGTACACTTGTCTTGATCTACAACGGGCAAACCGGTAGTGGCATCCATATGCAAAGCATCGAAGTCACAAGAGTCTGCACAATCGCCTAGACCAAGGCAACCAAAAGAACACCCTGTTTCACCAGCATAGAGTACAGAAGCAATCTTACAACTTCTAGCACCCTGATACTCGTTTACTTTAGGGCGAGCTTCGCAAGTACCATTACAACGAACTACAGCAACCAGGGGATCGGATGCTACACTTGCCAAGCCCAAAATCTCAGCCACCTTGCTCATCACAGGGGCTCCTCCTACGGGACAAAAGAGACCATCGAGCGATTCTGCTCCTGCACATGCCGATGCGAAGCCGCCACACCCGGGATACCCGCAACCGCCGCAATTGGCTTGAGGTAGCACCTCTGCCACTGCGCCAATACGAGGATCCTCTTGTACTTCGAACTTCTTCGACACAACATAGAGTAGCAATGCACTGATAATCGCAATTGCTCCCAGTACAATAACTGTAAGAGTTAGTATCATATCGTTTAGTTAGATTGGATTTTCTCTATATAGAAGACAAACTTTTTGCTCAACGACTTGCGGAAGAAAGAAAGGATAAGATAGTACACTCCCACTCCCCCCAAAGTGCAAAGAGCTGCATAAAGATCGCTGAGATGCAAAACATGCACAGCAAGCAATGCAACAACGAGCAACAATACCAGAGGTACAACGAAGCTAATCACCACTGCCGTATTACCCATGGCATAACGACCTTTGAGTAAGACCAGCTCTCCTATTTCATACTCTCCCATCGGACGATATATGGTAATAGGGCGCTCTTTATGGTCTGCAGCAGTGCAAGCTTTGGCTGCATGGCACCCACTACACGCACTTGATTGCGTGATAGTAACTATCACTCTATCAGCATATACAGCACTAACTACAGCCCTATGCTCCAATACACTACTCTCCATACTAAATGGCTATCGCAGATTTAGACTTGTCTTTTGCTCCACAAAAGTAGGTATAAAAATCTACTTTCACCACATATTGGGTAAGAGGAATTGATAAGTTTGACACACACACTTGGCAAACAGGCATTACAAAGTGTAGAAAAAGCATAGAAAGAACGAAAGTAAAACAACATGCAAGAGGGGAAAACAAGACAAAAGGAAAGAGAGAAGGGCTCTTGTAAAGAGCTCTGATACACAAAGGGATAGATAATAATCTCTCCAGAGATAATGAAAATGAAGCCTCTAGACTCGCTTAGATGGCGTTGGCCACACAGTACGCAAGCCGCATCTCGCCGCTAGCTAACAACTAACAACTAGGTACTTGTAGGTATCTTATGGCACTAGACAAGAAGGTATAGGAAAGATCTGGTTTTATTTTGAGGCCTCACCCTAGCGTTGACTTCTCTACAAATGCTTCTATCGGAGAAGTTCTACCCTTCTCGCATGCTCTCCCATAAGTAGCCTCTGCAGTCTAGGGCATATAAATTAAAAGAGACTTGACCATTGGCCAAGCCCCTTTTTCGTTCAAATCTCAAACAGAGGATCTAAGAGGGAGAGCCTCCTCCCCACCCAACTATTGCTTGATAATCTGCTTTGTATCAGAGCCTACCTGGAGGATATAGTATCCAGGAGCGAGAACGACTAACTCTATAGAGGCAACACCTTCGGCAGATGTAGTGCCTTGGTAGAGGAGTTGTCCATCGGGTGCATGTAGAGAAATGGCAGCACCTGGAGCAGCTCCCGAGATGTAGAGCCAATCGGTGGCAGGATTCGGGTAGATTGCGAGGTTAGCCTCTACAATCTTGTCCGCAGCGACGTCACTACCCTCGAAGGGCGCACCTTCTTCTCCGAACTTGCCATCGCTAAAGTCCTTGGCAACCCAATGCTTAGCCATTGCCTTTCCTACTGTATTCTTATTTAGAACGTTCTTGTCACTAGGGTTGCACTGGGTGTCTATGGCCAAGAAGACACCTTCCTTTTCGTAACTAGGAATAGAGGGGAGCGCTTCAACAAATTGCAAGAAGGCTGCATCTCCGATATTGTTGCGCATACAGTCTACATAGGTAATCTTAGGACAATTGCTGAACCCTATACCTTCTAGCTTATTACCCCAGAGGGAGATACTCTCTAGCTTTTCACAGTTTGAGACGTTCACCTCGGTAAGAACGTTTTCGCTCAATAGGAGTCGCTTGATATTGCTGTGATTAGAGATCGTAAAAGTGGAAAGTTCATTCCTATAAGCGTGTAGATACTCTAGAAGAGGGCATTGAGAGACGTCAATTTTTTGGATCTTCTGCCCGCTACATACAAGAACTTTGACGTCACCCTTTATAGAGATCTTGGTATCGGTGAGCGTATACTCCTTGTAGTAAGCTTCAAAAGGCTCAACAACACCCGTTATAGTAACATTGTCTGATCCGCTGATCTCTAAAGCAATCTTGTTTCCTATGGCTAGTCCGGTCTCTAGAGTAATGAGAGCGTCAGAGATAACAATGTCAGTTATTTGAACGGCATTGCCAGCTGCCCAGTCATACACATCCCAGTTTTTGCCACGAGCAGAGGTAATAATCTCATTGGTGAGCTTATTGCGCTCGTTAATTTTCTTATTCTTTGTGTCAATAAGAATCAATATGCCATGGCTACTTTCTTCACAACTTCTGAGCCCATCAACGAAAGTATTTAATGCCTCTGTGGATAGGTTGTTGAGGTATACATCACATCTGCTGAGCTTGGGACTATTTTTGATGCTGAGTTGAGTCAGTTCGTTGTTAGAGCTATTGAATTCTGTCAACTCAGCATGGTTGTCTAGGCTTAGCTGAGCTATCTTGTTGTTGAGACAGATGAGCTTCTCGAGTTTGGTATTATTGGAGAGATCAAGCTCCGTGAGTGCATTAGAGCTACAGTCTAGTCTGGCAAGAGAGGTAGCTTGAGAGACGTCGAGTTTTGTAAGCCCAAGTATGGAGCAGGTAAGGTCGGTCACCTCGCCACGTATGGTTACCTCTTGTTTTGTAAAGGTGTAGCTATTTCGATTGGGGTCATAAGCCTCCTCTACACCATCGATAGTTATCTCTCCGATCCCCTTGATAGTCATGAATTTAGATTCTCCTACGAGGTCGCTTCCAATAGTCATAGAGATCTGTTGGGTGATTACCTGTGGATCTTCTATGCCCTCATAATCCCCTATTTCGCCTTCCTCAGAAATGCCATTGCAAAGGTAGCCTCGTTGCTCCTTGGCTAGGACTATATCGGAATGCCATGCCCAGTTCTTTTCGTTTTGGTTTCTCTGATTAACCAACAATATGCTTGCCAACTCCGGAGATTCGCGGAGGTCAGGGAGTGAACGAAGGGTCGCTCTCATCGCTTCGCCATTGATCTGGTTGTTTTCGCATCGTATCTCCTTTAGACCGCTTGCTTCTGAGGGGAATAACAGCGAACTCAGACAGTTAGTAGAGAGGGAGAGGAACGTGAGGGCATTACACCCCTCAATATTTATTGTCTCAAGAGAGTTCCTATCAGCGTAGATGAGCGAAAGCTTGGGACAGTTGGCTAGATTGACATGCGAAAGCAGATTCTTCGTAACGACAAAGGTCTCTAGCTTGGGAGCCCCAGAGAGATCAATGGTGCCCACCATTTGATTAAAGTTGCCCCACACCTCCTTAAGGGTACTATGCTGAGGAGAGAAAGAAGCAGCCTTGATGCCACAATTGGTAAAGCGTAGTACTTCGACATCACCGATGATAGAGAATGTACTGGAACCGACAGTGTAGTTGCCACTGGCATCTTCCTCCAGCCCCTCATAGGATAGTGAGGCTCCCGGCACGGCTTTGATCTGCAATTTGATTGACTCTCCAACAAGTTTGTTGGTAGTCAAAGTAATCTTGTTCTGACCAGACAAAGTACATTGCCCTCCTAAGCAAAGGAGGATAAAGGTCAGAAGTAAAGAGGTAGTTCTTTGCATCATAGTTCTTAGTCTCTTTAGTTTATATTTGAATCTTATAGGAGTAGCTACCATTGGATCCTTTGGTAGAGAGGATGTATTGCCCTTTTGAGAGAGGGGCTGAAGTTAGTTGACGTGATCCGTCGCTCAGAACACCTCGGCCTTGTAGTTCCCCGGCGACATTGTATAGATACCACTCGGTATCGGAAGAAGTCTCTAGGTAGAGTATTCCATTGACGAGTGTGAGTTGACCTCGGCTGGGAAGTTGCACGGCAGTTCCTTTATTATCCGTTGTCTCAATAGAAACATCATCAATCAATAGCCCGGTGGCCCCATAGGTCTCATGCGCCAGTATGAGCTGGATCTTTTGTCCTCGGAAAGAAGACAAGTCGCACTCAACCTTTTTCCAATTGTAGGATATAGGAGTCGTTAGAAGTTTAACCATCCCATCTGTCCAAGAGAGCGGATTAACCGGTGCCGGCACATAGTATATATAGAGAGAATCTTGTTGCAAGAATTGTTTACTAAAGGAGCGAGCATAGAGGGTTAGATGTGTCTCTACCTCCCCGCCCTCGGGAATGCTTATAGGAGGCGGAAGGAGCCAGTTCTTAGTTGAGACTCTATAGCCAATTAGGTTTGTATAGCTCCTAAACTCTGTCGGATAGAACGACCAAGAGACCAGACAGTCTTCGCCAGAGTGTGCCATCGTCTTTGCTGAGAGTTGATCTTCGGACACCTGGAGGCGTGAGAGTTCTTGAGAGAGATAGGTCCATCCGATAAGGTCTCTGTCTAGATCTGCACGGCTCCAGCCTATCAATCCCCCCTTTTCGAAGGTTTCTCTGATGGGCAATGATGCCTTCTCCTCTCCCTGTCGCACCTTAATCTGCTTGGATAGCGAGGTACCGGTTCCATACTGATTGACAGCCTTCAGAGCAAGCTCCATCTCCCCTTCTGTTGGCCAATTCAAGATTAAGCGAGGTTCAGAGGTAGTCGCATAGTCCTTACCATTGACCTGCCAAATATACTTTGTGATGGGAGAGACAGAGCCCACATAGGCTTGTATCTCACAGGGGGTTTTAGTTGTCATGCCCCAAGAGGGGGCATAGAGATCCCGCACAACGGGGGTATCTTGAGCAGAAAGACACTCTTTACTCTTGTTGTAAACCCCCTCTTCGCTGATTTGTAATATATCTTGCACCTCAATGTAGGTACCGTTAGCCGAGAGCAATACGATGCAGGGGACGTATGAGAGGGGAATTCCTAAAGCATCTGCCATCTGGGCATCCGACACAATCGGATAAGGGACGGTGCCTCCATTTGTCCAGTCTCCAAGAGTATTCCCTTCTTTTCCTTCAATGGCCGCTCTGCTGGCTCCAGTAGCCTCAATCCAGATAAAGTACATCTCGTCACTCCCTAGAGGACCATACTTTTTCCAAAGGCGTTCTGCAGTGCCTCGTTGATGTATTGTCCAACAAGGTCTACAAAATGTTCCAGAAAAATCTAAAACGACCTTCTTGCCAGCCCTCACAAGCGAATCAATGTTAATACGTTGCCCATCAATAGTCTGAGCCGTGTAGTCAAAGCCCTTGAGAGGCTTCCACTCTGAGGATGGATCTTGAGCTAGAGCTACTCCACAGACGGATAATGAAAAGAGGAGAGTGTGTGCGAGAAATTTCAACAGCGTTCTTGCTTTCATCTGATCAATAATTCTTTGGTGTTATTATGGAGTCTTATATTTTGCGGGATGCTATCGCTAGTAGCAACGGAAGTGAAAAGATCGGGCGAGGACGTTGAGATCATCCCCATTATCTGCCAGCTAAGATAAGTATATATTTTGATTTAAGCATCAAATTTTACTAGCTAAACTAGACTAGACAATATAAGACTTTATATCCCCCTTATTGACGAATTATTCTCTAGGAAGTAAATGTAAGAAGCGACAACATTAGAGGGAAGTCACAACCGAAGGGAGCAAAAAACGACCTTCGACTCCAACTCTTTCTCATTAGAGCAAACTCACAAAAAAATGCACTCCGGATATCCATCCGGAGTGCATCTCAACACGTAGTCGTGCTAACGCACCCGACTACATAAGTTGTATCACATAATTAATGTAGCCTCTCAACGCAACACTTTGTAGACGGCAGCTCCCACTTGTACAAAGTAAGCTCCGCTAGCTATTGTAGTGAGATCAACCTTGTGCTCTGTAGTCGTCAAAACCAAACGTCCCATAGCATCGTATATAGAGATTGCAGCCTTGTAGTCGCCTTCCACAAGGAGTGTAGTACCTTCGAGACGAACTGAGACACTTGCACCAGCCACAGCATCAACACTATTCTTGAGCGCAAAAACCACTTTCACATCGTGAGACTCACCAGACAAGAAGCTCAAGAGCTGCTGAGAATCTTTGCTTTCTTTCTTCTCGCCATCCATCTCCCAATAAGCGATTTCGTAGCCATCATCGGGGGTGGCAACAAACTCGATTGACTCTGAATAGGGCACCTTGCTACCATTCTCTACAACGCCATCTGTACCGGTGCAAGTGAGTGTACCCTTCCCTTCTTTTACGCTATAGTTAATGATGAAGCCGGGAAGGTCTTTTTTCGAATAAACAAAGACAACCTCAGTATCCCCTGTCACCTTAAAGCGAGCAGTAGGCATATCCAAAGAAGGTTCGATGGTATGCTCAACTTCCTTTCCATTGACCATAATCTTTACAAAATCGTAGAGTTCTTTGAAATCGGACATGATCATTGCCTTCAAAATCACTTCAGAACCCTCGGTAAGTGTTGCATAGTCGAATGCCATTTCGTACTCATCCTTACCTGGAGCCTTCACGTCTAGGATAAAGGTTGCGAGGTCTAGGCCGGTGTCGCTCTTAGGCTCTGTCTTCACAGAAAAAGCGACCTGCTTGGGTTCATTCCCCTTCTCTTTGAGGACTGCCGATACAGTTACATTCTCAGTAATGGTAAGTACCAAAGGATTTCGTCCTTCGCCCTTTTTATTTCCATTTACCAACCAATAGTCAACTTCTTTTTTCGCTTCGTCTAACACGCTTGAATCAATAGAAAATCTGATTTCCGTCTTACCGGCCACCTGATCTCCGCTAGAGATAGCTGTTTCCCCATTGAAAGCCACGAGAGAACCTGCGGGAATTCCTTCCGGAGTAGAGAATTCTACCTTGTAGGTGCTGTTTGCAAAAGTAATTTGTACGGTAGCTTCTTCTTGAGACATTATGCGAATAGTATAGCTATACTCTTCGGAAAGAGCATCGTATTTGAAGTCTGCTTGCGTGAGACTATGTGAGCCATACTTAAATTCTTTAATCATCTTACCTTCCCAAGGTTTGATGTAGAACGTTAGCTGAGTCCCCACCAAGATATTGCCAGCGAATACCTCTCTACCTCTCTCGTCTTCTACACGTACAATCCCATCTTCTATAGGATCTGCACTCCAGTCAAAGAAGACTTTTTCTTCTGATGGTTTAGAGATAGAGAAGGCCTCTGTAGCATAGGGGAAGTAAGAAGAGATGGTAATTTTAGGATAAACCTCGTTGGTCATTCTAATCTCTACTTCACGACTTTCTTGGCCATTGAGTATGGCTTCTTTGAATGTGATCTTACCATTTTCTACAACGTACATATCCTGAGGAATCGCTTCACCGCTATAGTCTGCAGCGTCTTTGTGCCACCATGGTGTAAAGACCGTATTAACATCCTGACCTTCTGCATTCTTCACAACAGCGAGATGACTCAGATCTGCAACCAAACCAAAGTGATGTCCTTCCATAGGATAGGCGTTCTGGAAGTAGGTATGGTACGTAGCACTTCCTTGGAGAGGGATCTGATCGAAGCTCAAATAGTTACCACTAACGTTTATAAAAGCAAGCTTCTTCAGCTCCTTGGCTCCATAAAGATTATGGAGATTAGATCTGCTGATAACGAGATAATTCAACTCCTCAAGGCCAGAGACATTCACCTCCTTAATGTTTTGGTTCTGGAGGTCCAATTTCTCCAATTTTGCATAGGTTGAGAGATCGAGTCTATCCACTGTAAGGCAAGCATACTCGGGATCATTCTCTCCCAAATCTGTGCTATACATATTCTTTATAACAATCTCCTTGAGGTCTTCTGATGCGGGAGGAAGAACCACCTCTTTCACGTTGTTCATTACAACCTTTTGCAGATTGTACCCCGAGAGGTCAATCTTCTGCGATGCGTACAGCTTAGTATAACGCATTTCGATTGCTACGAGATTGGGAGCATCCAATGCAGCAATACCGATAACGTTGCCAGCTGTATAACCGCCATCTCGGAGGGCCATAATATCACTAGCATCGATGGTTACAATAGTATTTTCGGCGAGTGCAGTCGCATAGGTGTGAGTCACCTTTTCTGCCA
>ERZ773180.181-NODE-181-length-43225-cov-30.245101_pt1 | contig 43225 bp, 60 predicted proteins | sample MGYA00511080_ERZ773180 | MGnify/ENA primary metagenome ERZ773180 (study PRJEB29015, sample SAMEA2738175) | human oral metagenome | biome: human oral; feature: human-associated habitat; material: saliva | place: China | collected 2178 ... | reverse complement strand
GGATGTGCATTTGTGGAGCCTCCAGATTGAACATGTTGCGAGCATCACCACTATATGAAGGTTGTGCGCATGAGACGCGGGGTTGCACACATTATGTCCAGGCTTGGGTATCATTCCGGCCTCGGAGGAGATGCCTCCCCTGCGGCCTCTTCGCCCAAGCGACGCTCAGCAGACACGAGTATCGAGGACATGGGAACGCGCAGCGCGCGGCAGATGGATTCGAGCACTGTGAGCGTGACGGGCGACGTAGGGCCGCCGTCTGCAAAGAGGCGGATGACTCGGGACTTTGAGATTCCGGCGCGCTCGGCTAGGGTACGCCGCGACATATTTTGGCGCTTCATCTCTAGAAGGAGCGCATCAATCACGGCACGCTCGAAGGCTTGCGGTTCAAAGGCTCTAACACTCATGTCAACAATTATGACCCAAAAACGGTCCATGTGGTAGAGGTTTACGAAAAATTATGACCCAGTTCTGGGTTGCATGACCCGCCGTAGGGTCATATCATAAAATCATGACCCGCCGCTGGGTCATTGATCAAGGAGACAGACATGAATGTAGTGCAAAAAGAGCTGAGCAGGAGAATCGCAGCTGGCGGGTACTCGGTTCGCGAGTACGCGAAACGGCTTGGGATTAGCCGCACGACGTTCGCGAGAAAGTTGAGCGGGGAAACTGAGTTCACGCTTGCGGATATGCAGAAGATCGCGAGCTCGCTGGGATATGACTCGGTCTCGGCGCTGCTGAGCGATGCCGAGCAGAGATGCGTAGACGAGGCCGCAGCGAGTGCGCTCGCGGGTGCGTCACCTGCCGGGTACGAGATCAAGGACTCGAAATCTGGATCAATCGTCCTGCAGGCTCGCCGCGTCGACTGGGAGGGTGGCGACGCGGCATGAGTGAGCAGAGTGCGGCCAGCGTTTCGCGCGTGATTGTGTCGGCTGATAGGGGCGAGCTGGCGGAGGACGTTCTCCTTTCCGTCGCTGCAGATTTGAACAGGGCGGTTGAGGCGCTCGGGCATCCGGCGCTTCAGGCCATGCTGGGTGAGGATGTTCCGATCGCTCAGCTACAGCACAGCCTGATGAGGATGAACTGTGCTGTAGCAAAGGTGTTTTGCGATTACGTCGAGAGCGGGATCAGAATTCACGCTTCCCGGGAATCGGGTGTCTCCACGTGCACCGAGTGCCGTCAGGCTGAGTCCAGGTGACGACGATGCAGACATTCATGTCGCTACCCAGGTGTGGCGCGTACATGAACAGGACCGACGACTTGGCATCGACCGGGCCTGCCGGTGGCGGCGTGAAAATCTCGTTGTCAGCGTCGATGTCAACCTCAACATCAGTCAGTGTCGCATTCCCGGTGTTGACCAGAGCATACACGTCGCCTTTCTCCCACTTCACCTCCCAGGGAGGCGCTGAGTTGGCTTCGGCGAGGGTGTCAGCGAGGCGTTGCACGCCTGCGGCGGTCTGTTCAGCGGCTTCGACTGTGCGTTGCGCTTCGTCTCGCGCGCTTTCTGCGGCAGCTTTGGCCTGCTTCGAGACGTTGGATCGGAGCCATGAAATGGCAGCTCCGATCAGCGTCAGGACGGCGCAGACAGTGCTGATCCATGCGGGGATGTCCATGTTGTCCTCCTCGGTGAGGTGTGGGTGCCGCACGATCTCGTGCGGCGTGGTTGGCACCTCCCACCTTACCGGGGAGGAGCCACCCGTCGGAGGCGATTCCGAGGAGGAGTTGTGATGTGTGAAGAGGTTGCGCCCGTGGCCTACAGGGTGCGCACGTTCGCGCGCCTGGTCGAGGCCTCGGACTCGGGGATCCGCGAGTTAATCGCAAGAGGAGATCTCAAAGCCGCCAGGGTCGGGGGACTGTTGAGGATCCCGGCGTCAGAGCTGGTGAAATTCACCGGCGAAGAAAAAGAGTGCCCCTGCGGTTGCGACGCGGGGCACAAGAACCAAGAGAAAGAGAAGGTTCATGCGTAAGAATAGCACGCCCCACAGGCGTTTGCGTCCGTGGAAGTCCCTGATCGGAGGCGTGTGCGTCGCGGCGGCGCTCGTGATCGCTTTCGGCATGCGCAGCCCAGACAATCAGAACGGCTGGCCTGAGTGGCTGTTTTTCCCGGGTGTCACGCTCGACATCGTCGGCGGCGTCCTCGTCTACGCAGAGTGGCGGGAGGGATCGCTGTGAGCGCGGGAGTCATTGCAGGCATCGCCCTGGGCCTCATCGCGGCGATGTGCGCCCTCGCCTGGGTCGTGGCGCGTGGGTCGGCTCGTGCGGCGAGCATCGAGGAGATCGCTGCCCGCATGCAGCGCTCGGCGTCAAAGGCAAGGCAGAAGGGCACGACGCTCCTCGAACGGCATGTCGATTTCGATTACTACGACGTGGACGGCGAGGCCCCGCTGCCTCACCTGATCTGCGTCGCGATCTCAGACGTCGTCATGGAGGCCGAGCTGAATGGGTGCTACGCACTCGATACACCGAAGGTCGCGGTCGATCTCGACCGCAGGCAGATCCACGTGACTCTAGAGGTCCTGCGGATCGATGAGCCGAGCCTGGAGATCCGGGCATGAGGTCCGTTGACGCAGACCCGGAGACACGTCAAATCGTCAGGGCTGCGGTGCAGGGAGCGCGCCTCTTTTGTCATCGCCCGCACGTGGACGAGGCGGTCCACGGCGCAATCATCACGGCGTGGGTCAAGGCAGCGCAGTACCCGACCGAGGCTCACGACGCTAAGAACCGCGCGTCGCGCGGACTCACCTACTACCAATCAATCCGTAAGACCAAGAAGGGAGAAGGGCTGTGAAGTCCGAGAAGGCACCCGAAAACCCGGTAACGCTCACCCTCGAAGCAGCTGACATTTTCTACCTGCGCGAGCTCATGTACGAGGAACGCATCAGTGCTGAGGTCGATTTCAGCGACGTCGAGAACATGCACAACAACAGAGCTCGCCAAGTGGTGAAGACAACCCTCAGCCGCGAGCACACGACGATGACGAAGATCATCGATGCCCTGGACGCAGCTCTGGACGCAGCCGAGGTGCGCGACATCCTCGCAAAGAAGATCGAGTCCATGACCGACGCCATACAGACCGCTGATGAAGTCACAGCAGCGATGGGGGAGGAATCATGAAGGTCGCACACGTCGCCGTCTACCTCGATGCCGAGCAGGCGAAGCTCATCCGCTGGGACGCGCAGGAAGCGGTCCTCGCTGCGGATGAGGATCTGGCGCTCACACAGAATCTGCACGATGTAAACGCCCGCCGCCTCGCTCGCGAAGCAATCAGCGCGAAGCGGGACATCTACCAGGAGATCGTCGATAAGGCTCAGGAAGCCTGCGAGAAGCTCAGCAACGGCGAATACGAGTACGTCGACGACGTCGATTAGTGCCACGTCTGTTCCCCGCTGAGCGCGGCCAACGGGGAGGCCACCCGCAACCAAAAAGAAACCAAGCGGGACAGGCTAAAGACCGCGCAGCCCGACCAGCAGACACCCAGGTGCAAGTCCCGGGCGGGCACGAAGCCAGCACCAATGAGTGCAGGGCAAGACCCCTAGAGAAGGACAACCAATGACAACCATCAACGAGATCAAGGAAAGGCTTAACGCCATTGCGTTCGCGGGCAGAAGCTACGCGGGGCTGGCCCCTCAGGTGGCTACGAGGGAATGCGCGCAGGCGGTCGAGGCCTTCGACCAGAACGCAGCAGCCGACATAGCATATCTCCTCGACCGTATCGAGGAGCTGCAGAAAGCGATCACCGTCGCCGCCGCCGAGCTCGCAGACGCAGCCGTCGCAATCGCCGACCGATACGCCGGCAACGACGCCGAAGCGCTCGAAATCAGGATCATGATAGGTGATCCCGTCGACAAGCTCATCACCGTCACGCAGGGCGCGTCAGCCGAGGTCGAGGAGGCCACCAAATGATCACCGTAAAGCGGATCCGTAAAGCGCCGGCATACGCCACAACATGCCCGGTGTGCCGAACGCGCATCGCACCCCAGGGCGCGAACGTGCGCGTCGTCGTCGATGCCGAAAGCGAGGCGACCGCAATCAGTGCGATCACGCACGCCGCCTGCGCCCGCGTCGTCATCGACTTCACCCGCGAGCGCGGGTATGCGCCGGCGGAGTTGACGGCGGTTGGCGTGTGGGCGGAGACGCGCGCATGAGTGAGCATCCGATTTGGGTATCACGCGTCATGTGCCTTACTCGCGAGGAAATTTTGACTGCGAACGACAAGATGCACTGGGGTGCACGTTCTCGGCTCACGAAGCAGCTCCGCCGGCGGGGTTACGCGCTTGCGCGTGAGGGTAGGGGCGTGGACGTCCTCTGTTTGCGGCGTGCGCGTGTCGAGTTTGAGTTTGCCTATCCTGACCGGCGTCGGCGTGACCGGCACAATCTTGCTCCGACTGTCAAAGCCATGATGGATGGCCTGATCGACGCCGGGCTTCTGCCTGACGATTCGGATCGTTTCCTTGACGGGCCGCACACGGTCATCGCCGACTACCTCGCTGTGAAGCGTCTCGGCGTTCCCGTGTATGAGGTTCAGGTGTCCGTGTACGCGGATACGGATACGGAGGAGGGCAGGTAATGGCCGGAGATACCGTCATTACCGTCATCGGTAACCTGACCGCTGACCCCGAACTGCGGTGGACGCAGTCCGGCGTGGCAGTCGCTGACTTCACCGTTGCGTCGACGCCGAGAACCTACGACCGTGACGCCGGTGAGTGGCGCGACGGCAACACCCTCTTCATGCGCTGCTCCGTGTGGCGCGAGACCGCAGAGAACGTCGCCGAGTCGCTGCGCAAGGGTATGCGCGTCATCGTTCAGGGTCGCCTCACCCAGCGCTCGTACGACACCCAGCAGGGTGAACGTCGCACGGTCGTTGAACTGCAGGTCGACGAGGTCGGCCCCTCCCTGCGACGCGCACGCGCGCAGGTCACCCGCACCGCTCCCCCCGGTGGCGGCGGCTACCAGTCCGACAACCGCGGCCAGCAGGGCGGCGGTTACGAAGGTGGCCAGGGTGGATACGGCCAGGGTGGTGTCAACTATGGCGCACCGACCGGCGGTTCCCTCGAGGACCCGTGGCGCAGTGCCCCTGCTGGCGGTACCACCTCCTTCGGCGACGAACCCCCGTTCTGATCGGCGCGGTGGAATAGGTAAGGAGTGATCGTGCAGGGTTTGAAGCTGTTCGAGTACACGGGCCACGAGATCCGGGTGCAGGTCGACGAGGCGGGAGAACCGCTGTTTGTGCTTGCGGATCTGGCTGCGGCGCTGGGTATCGCGAACGTGACGCAGCTGCGCTCGCGTCTGTCCGATGACCTATGCCTGACATACCCCATGTCTGATCGGCTCGGTCGGGTGCAGCAGGTGTGGATGGTGACCGAGCCAGGCTTGTACGAGGTGGTTATCAGGTCGGATAAGCCGGAGGCGGCGGCGTTTCGTCGGTGGGTGACGGGTGAGGTGTTGCCGTCGATTCGGCGGTACGGCGTGTATGCGACTGAGTCGGCGGTCGATGCAATGCTGGCTGACCCGGAGACGATGATCAGAACCTTGACGGCGCTGCGGGATGAGCGTGCGGCGCGCGTAAGGGCGGAGGCTGCGGCTGCTGAGGCGGCTGCTGAGGTTGAGGCGCAGCGTCCGCACGCGCAGCTGGGGCGCGCGGTCGCGGCTTCGGGTGAGGCAGTGTTGCCGAGCGTGTTCGGGACGGTGCTGTCGGCGCGGGTCGAGGGGATGGGGCCGAACCGTTTTTGTCGATGGTTGCGCGATGCGGGTTATGTGTATCGGCGCGGTGGGCAGATGGTTCCGACTGCGCGGGCGATCTCGCAGGGGCTGCTTGAAGCCTCGGAGGTGCAGGTGCCTGGCGGCGGCGTTCACGTGCAGACGTGGGTGTTGCCGAAAGGCCAAGAGCGGTTTGCGCGTGAGCTGCTTGCTGAGCAGGCAGCGATGTCATGATGGAGCGCTTTTGTCCGGATTGCAGCGTGGTCCTCGAGGCCGGCCACGCAAGGTGCCGTCCGTGCTTTCTGCGGTTCGAGGCCGCGTATCAGCGATACACGGAGCGCGCCTGGATGACGCGGAATTATCCGGATTTTTGGCCTCGGGATCTGTTCCCGGAGGACAGCTGGGATGAGAAAGAACAGCAATTTAGCGAGAAGGAGGTGGGCTGATGGCTTGGGTAAAAATGGGTGACGACGCGGACATGTACCCAAAGCTTATGGAGGCCGCCTCACACCCGAAAGCTGATGCCCGCACCGTGAATGAGCTGTTCGGGTTCATCATGCGGTGCGCTGCCTATTCGGCGGCTCACCTGACCGACAGCGTCATCGAAATGGGCGTCGTGTACACGTACGCGGGTGCAAATCCGGACGTCCTGCAGATCGCGCTGGATACAGGCCTACTCGAGTGGGCCGATACTCCGAAAGGTCGGAAGCCGAAACTCCTTGAGGACCCTGACTTCGTGCATATCCGTTCGCGCGCAGACGTCGAGTGGAGCCGTCAGCGCCAGCGCGACAACTCCGATCAGGCGTTGCGTCAGGCTGTGATCGCCCGCGACGGAGACCAGTGCCGCTGGTGTGGCGTCGAGGTCTACTGGCCTGGAAAGACGTCAGCCCGCAAGGGCACACTCGACCATCTGAAGCCCGGGGAGGCTGGCACTGTGGACACGCTCGTCGTTGCGTGTACACGGTGTAATTCGTCCCGAGCGGACGACCCTACAGGCTCGTGGGACCAGTCTCACGAGCTGCTGCCCGCGCCTGAGCTGCCCCGATACGGGACGTTCACGCGCAGCATGCTCGAACGTTCGGGCGTGCTGCGCAGCGCACAGGCCGCGTCCTGCGCGGCAGCCGGTGGAGGGAATGGTGAGCGTGCGAGCGCGCACGCGGCGGCTGGCGACCCGGCCTCGGGCACACCTACGACGGGTGTGACCTCGGGCTGCGCGGACGCCGCCGTGACTGTGAGCGCGCCTGGCGGCGCGACCGTGGGTATCCCGATGGACGCGGATTCCGGTGAGTCTGATCAGCTCACTGTCGAGTCCGGCCTCGGTGACCCCGGCGCTGCCCGCACGAACACCACCCCGGAAACCGGCTACAAGCAGGAATGCGGATTCATGCCGACTCGCGTCGGACTCGACTCATCCAGGCCTCTGGACTCGCGTATACCCGGGTACGGGTACGGGTCGGGAGTCCGGGTAGGAAGTAGGGAACAGGAAACGGGCCAGGAGCAGGAAGGGCAGGCAACCGCCTCACCTGCCTCAGGGCCGAAGAAACGCAAGAGAAGGAGAAGGAGCAGGAGATGACTGACGAGCACGCGCAGGTACTAGATCGGATCGAGGATGCGATAGGTGCTCTGGTAAATCAGAGGTGCGGACCGGGGAGACTGGTCGGGGCCTGGGAGATCATGATCGAGACAATTGATCCGTCACGTCCGGACGTAACGGCCTGGATGGACGACGGTCGAGGCTCGATGCTGGCCCGGCGTGGCCTCATCGAGGTGTGCCGCGACCAGTACCGGGGCGACATTGAGGATGCGAGCGATGACTAGGACAATGATCGATCGGGTTTGCCCGGTGACGGGCGAGTCTCTCCTCGCCGGGGAGTACTTGTCGCGAGGTGGGGCAGCTCGTGTCCGCGTCGCAGCATCGTCACTTCCCACGCTCATGAGCGACCTCGCTTACGCGGCGTCGCACGGCGTGCGCACAGGAGAACAGGCAGGCGGTGGGGTGCAGCGCTCGCGGCCTCCGGTGAATCTTGGGTTGATGCTTGAGGTCGACGAAATGGCCGACTCGGTCCTGACGTGGGCGACGCTGCTCATCTCCCACGTTATGGGGCCCTCGTATTGGGTGAGGCCCGGGGACTGGTGGATGGTCGCCCGCGTCTTCGCCCTGTATGAGGACAAGTTGCGGCGGTGGGAGGACGGTGCCCAGTGCGCCGATGAGGTCCTGTACTCGGTCGCGAGGCTGGAGCGGCTCGCGTCGCCGGGCCGTCGCCGCTTGGTCTATATCGGCTCGTGTAGCCAGTGTGGTGCTGATCTACTGGTGCGCGACCCGGAGGTGGAGACTGCGCCGTGTGGCGAGTGTGGTGCCGTGGAGTCGATCGGCGAGGCGTGGGATCGCCTGATGGTGCAGGCGCGGGAGGCTCTCCTACCGCGCACGCGCGCCACTCGCGTCGCCGAGATCCTTACAAGGGCCGCGATCAAGGATGCGACGGTGCGCAAGTGGACGCAGCGGTGTCGCCTCGCTCCGCGAGCAAGGCGGGGGGACGTTCGCCTGTATCGGGTGGGGGATATCGAGACGCTTGCCGTGCAGGGCACGCGCCGCTTGTAGGCTGCGTCGCGTCGCTTGCGCGTGGGGGTGTCACGGAGTATTCTCCTAGTGTGGCCCCGTGCGTAAGCAACAGGCCATTGCCTATTACAGGATCCGCGCAGATGACTTGGCCCCCGCTCCTATCGGCCCTGATGGAGCGGGGGCCGAGTCATACCCGCGCGGGCATGCGAGCATGGGAGCGTGCATGACGTGGGAGTCGAGCGATCGCGCGTCGCGGCTGCCGGCCGATTGGGATGAGCGCCGTGCCTTCGTCCGTGCCCGCGCCGCCGGCAGATGCGAAGCAATGCTGCATGACGGGACACGATGCCCAGCTGCAGGCACAGACTGCGATCACATCACACCTGGCGACGATCACCGAGCGGTGAACCTCCAGTGGCTTTGCCGTTGGCATCACAAACGTAAAACGCAGCAGGAAGCTGCTGCGGCGCTCGCCGCTGAGCGGAAGAAAAACCAGCCGAGCAAGCGCAAGCATCCTGGCCTCATCGACTAGACCCCCACCGGGGACCCCCTCCCCAAAACCAGCAAACACCGTCAAGAGCTGTCGGTTTTTGTTTGTACGGGTCTGGGGAAATAACAACAGGCGGGAACCGTTGCGGTCTCAATGTAAACGCCGCACGGTGGGGTGAGGGTGTGGAGGATTTTAGAGGGGCATGAGGGTGCCGGGCTGGTACGCGTCGCCGGTGATGGTGATGTATCGGCCTGTCGAGTAGAACTCGATCCGCTGGCCCTTCCATTCTCGTTTGAAGCCGCGCTGCGGGGCTGCTGTGCCCCAGATGTGCAGGCCGCGCCCCGAGGGTGAGACCTCGACGTAGGAGCCCTCGTAGTATGCGAGCAGCGTGCGCGCGGCTTCGTTGGGGATGCCGTGCTCGTCCAGGCAGTCGTCGAGGTCGATACAGCCGATGCCGTCGCCGAGGACGAAGCCGAGGGGTGCGCCGGTGGCGCTCGCGGCCTCAAAGCTGCTCCAGGTAGTTGGGTCGGTGACGGAGGCCCACGCGCCTGTACGCGCGCACGTGGGGCGTTTGTTGAGGTGGTTGACCCAGCGGTCGCGAGTCGTAAGTTCTGCAGGGAGGCCGCTCTCCCTCTCGGCACGGTGTGCGCGGTGGTGTGCGACTCGGCAGCGAGTCGAGCAGAAGCGCGCGTCGGCGCGCGCCCATTGCTTGAGCTGGTGACCGCAGTGTTCGCACGTTCTCACAAGTCTTATTGTAACGCTTAATTCGTTGGAATTCCGGGGTTTGGGTGGGGGTGGTGTGTGTGGCTGGTCGCGGTCCTGCGCCGAAGCCTCAAGGCTCGCGGGCGCGTCGAAACAAGGATCCTCAGATCCTCAAGATCATCACTGCTAAGCCGGTTGAGCAGCCGGCGCTGCCGGTGATTGAGCACGTGGTGCTCGACGAGAACGGCAAGCCGAGGAAGAAGCGGTTCACCTGGCCAACGGTCACGCGCCGTTGGTGGAAGATGTGGGGAGAATCCCCATTGAGCACCGAGTACACCGAGACGGACTGGTCGTTCCTGCTCGATACAGCGTACCTGCATGCGCTGTATTGGAAGGGAGATTTCCGGGTGGCCGGAGAGTTGCGGCTGCGGGTGGCGAAGTTTGGCGCGACGCCAGAGGATCGGGCGCGGCTGCGGATTCAGTTCGCGGTCGCCGACAACCTCGAAGACGACGCAGACGCCGCCGGGGATGAGGCGGCGCCTATCTCCGCGCGAGCGCGGAGACGACAGAAGAAGCTAAGGGCGGTGTAACAGTGCCATGGCAACCGATTGACGAGGACGATAAGTTCCCGACACTCGGGTACGACGTCGCGGACTGGATGACCGCTTATCTGCTTACTCCTGATAAGGATGGGGACGAGCAGATTCCGTTCGTGCCGACGCAGGAGCAGTTGGATTTCCTGGTCGCGGTATACGAGCTGGACCCACAGACGGGCCGTCGTGTCAAGCAGCGTGCGGTCCTGTCGCGGCCTCGTGGCTGGGGAAAATCGCCGTTTCTTGCGGCGATCTGCTGCGCGGAGGCGCTCGGCCCTGTCCTGTGCGATGGGTGGGACGCGGAAGGCCAGCCCGTCGGGGTGCCGTGGTCGACGCGCCGAACACCAATCGTCCAGGTCACGGCCACAACCGACGATCAGACGGCGAATACCTGGGACCCGCTGCTCGAAATGCTGCGGGGGTCACCCGCCGAGGACGAGTACGGCATCGACCCCATGGATAGCTTTGTCGCACTGCGGAGAGGTCGCATCGAGAAGCGCACGTCCTCGGCGACCTCTGTCAAGGGCGCGAAGGCCGTCATGGCCGTCATGGACCAGACGGAGACATGGCTGCCGGGCAACGGCGGGCCGAAGCTAGCCAAGACGCTGCGTTCGAACGCGGACAAGCTTGGCGGTTTGACGATTGAGACTCCGAACGCTTACACGATCGGGGAACGCTCAGTCGCGGAGACGACAGCTCGGTTCTACGAGCTGATGAAAGCCGGGAAAGTCAAGAAGGAAGCCGCTCGCGGCCTCTACTACGACCACCGGCAGGCGCCGCTCGACACCGACATCACGGATCGCGAGTCCCTCATCGAGGGCCTGCGGATCGCCTACGGCGACTCGGCCAAGGACCCGCGTGGGTGCGCGATCCACGATCCAGAGTGTGAGCCAGGCTGGGTTGATCTCGAGCGAATCGCGGACTCGTTCTGGCATCCGGATAATGATCCGGCGGACATGTGCGCCGACTTCCTCAATCAAATCAGCTCGGCATCGGATGCCTGGCTGACAATGCCCGAGCTGCGAGCCATCGAGGACAACACGAAGCAAATCAGCTCCACTGAGCCGATAACGCTCGGCTTCGACGGTTCAGAAGGTCGGAAGATCGGCATCGCCGATGCCACGGTCCTGATCGGCTACTCCATCACCAAAAAGCATCTATTCAAGGTCGGGATATGGAGCCAGCCGGATGGTCCGGCGGGTGAGGGTTGGCAACCTCCGCGCCTGGAGATCGAGCAGACCGTGCGTGCCGCTTTTGAGCGGTACAACGTCGTGGGCTTTTACGCGGATCCGTCGGCGGGGTGGGCGCAGGACGTGAAGGCGTGGGAGGCGCGCTACTCGCGGCGTCTGCGCGCGAAGATCAGCGCGTCCGAGCCAATCCGCTATCCACAGAGGAATGTGTCGCAGACGTGCGAGAACTTCGCACAACTGTTGTCGGCGATTCATCAGGGTCTCGTCACCTACGACGGTGATCCGACGATGACCGCGCATCTGCTCAACGCTCGCAAGTCTCCGCGCCAGGCAGGCTACGTCCTGGTCAAGCCTGCGGATGATCAGGACTATTCGAAGATCGACGCGGCATGGGGAGCGATGTTCGCGTATAAGGCTGGCCTTGACGCGGTTGGTAAGGGCGCGGCCAGGCCGACGGCGCACCGCGCGCCCAGACGACTCTACTAATCCACACAGGGGAAAGGAGATCACACATCATGGCCAAGACCACAGAGGAGTGGCTCTCCTACCTCACCGCACGCATGGACAAAGCGCGGCCACGGATAGACCTGCTGCGTTCCTACACCAACGGGTCCTCGCCCCTCCCCGAGATGGGGCAGAACCTTGCCAAATCATGGTTGAAATTCCAGCGACGCGCGCGCACCAACCCAGGCAAGCTAGTCGTGTCCGCGCTCGTTGATCGACTCATCCCGAACGGCGTGACCGTCGGCGCGAGCGACAAGACGCCGGCGGCGGTAGCAGCAGCCAGAATCTGGCGAGACAACCGACTCAAGGTCGCGTTCTCCGACGCGATCTGGGACGCGGCGACACTCGGGCGCGGTTACCTACTCGTTACCCAAGACGAGGACGGGCACGCCTGCGTGACCTACGAACGGCCAGAGCACATGTATGTGGAGCCTGACCCGGTCAGGCCCTGGCGTGCGCTCGCGGCTGTGAAGGTCTGGCGAGACTCCGCAGCGGGCGTCGATCATCTGGTGATGTGGACACCAGGGAAGCGCGCCGCGTTCTCCCGCTCTGCCTACAGTGACTCGAAGGCGCTGATCTCGACTGTCTCGTCCGGCTGGAGGCAGGACGAGGGCGGTGAGCAGTCGTTCGAGGGCACGCCGCCCGTCGTCGTTCTGGAGAACCGCTTCGGCGAGGGCGAGTTCGAGAACGCTCTCGACTTGATCGACAGAATTAACTGGCAGACGCTCCAGCGGCTCGTCATCATCAGCATGCAGGCGTTCCGCCAGCGCGCGCTCAAGAGCGCCGAAGGGTCGGAAGGGCTGCCTACTGAGGACGAGTCGGGAAATAGTATCGATTACCAGGCAATCTTCGAACCATCACCCGCAGCTCTCTGGGAGCTGCCTCCGGGTGTGGAGATCTGGGAGTCCTCTCAGACGCAGATCACCGAGATTCTTAACGCGACCAAGGATGATTGGCGCGAGCTCGCGGTTGAGACGGCTACGCCGCTCTCAATCATGCTGCCCGACTCGGCAAACCAATCAGCCTCGGGCGCCGAGCAACCTCAGAAGGCGCTCCTGTCCAAGGCTGAGGACCGGATCGAGAGATTCAAGCCGGCACTGGCCTACCTCATGGTGCGTGCGCTCGCGGTCGAGGGCATCGACCTTGACGAGACAGAAACCGTCGAGGTGCTGTTCGTACCGCCTCACGCAGTCTCCCTCACGGAGAAGTACGCCGCCGCAGTCCAGGCGCGTAACGCAGGCGAGGCACTGGAAACGATCCAGCGGAATATCCTCGGGTACTCGCCGGAGCAGATAGCGCAGGACAAGCAGCGCCGTGCAGAAGAGCAGTTGGCTCTCGCGTTCGCGCTGCAGGACAACCCCCAGCAGACCGATGAGGCGCAGCCTCCGATCACGAGGGGATCCGTCTGACTTGAAAGACCTTGAGGAGAAGTGAGCATGACGGACCTGGACGACCTCACGAGCGTCTATAGTGCCCAGGTCCACGCCGTGCGCACACAAATCACGAAGTTCGGCGAGGCCTACTGGGACTCGATGCCGAACTACAGGGCGGGCGCCGTCGAGGAGATGATCGCAGCGCTCGTCCCCAGGCTCACCGCCGGTCAGCTCCGCATCGCAGACCTGACCCGCGCCTACCTGGCACGCTGCGCCCACGAGCTCGGCTGGAAACTTGTCATCCCACCCCTCGATAAGACAGAGGTACTCGGCGCTCGCGGCGTCGATCCTCGAACGGTGTACCGCCGCCCGGCGGTCGACGTCTACAAGGCGCTGTCGGACGGGAAGCCTGTCGCGCAGGCCGTCTCTGAGGGGCGACTCAGGCTGACTCAGCTGATCGGCGGCGACGCACAGCTCGCGAAGGTCCACGCATCACGCCAGGTGATGAGCGCGTACCCGGACGCTGGCCCGTATTACCGGCGTGTGCTTACGGGGCGCGAGAACTGCGGCCTCTGCGTCGTCGCATCGACGCAGCGCTACTACAAGGAAGATCTGCTGCCGATCCATCCGGGCTGCGACTGCGACGTGCAGCCGCTGCCGCCAGAAGCGGCAGGACAGCAGGTCATCGACGAGGACCGCCTGGAGCAGGTCCACCAGATCGCTGCCGAACGGCTCGGCGAAGCCGACCGAGGAGGCAGGATGCCCGACTACAGGAAGCTAATCCGAGTCGAGGCACACGGGGAATATGGCGCCACTTTGACGTGGGCAGAGCCGAAATCCCCGAAACAAAGCGGAACAGCGGATAAGGCGTAACGCCTAAACGTGCAGCCGCACAAACAAGCCCCGCACTCGCCGCAACGGCGCTCGCGGGGGAGGCTACCCGAAACGGGAAGGACTGATCAACAATGAAGACTCATCTGACTAACCGCTCGCATCTGCGATTCGTCGTGGCCGCTGGCACGCCTACGGGCGGCGAAGCGACAGAGGACAAGTCTACAGAGGCTGCTACCGAAACGGAGCAGGTCAAGGACTGGGAAGCCGAAGCGAAGAAGTGGAAGGTGCTTTCGCGTCAGAACGAGGCGCGCGCGAAGGAGAACGCCGAGAAGGCTCGGCTGTTCGACGAGCATGAGGAGCAAAGCAAATCTGAGCTGCAGAAGGCGCTTGATAAGGCTGCGCAGGCTGAGGCCCGCGTGAAGGCCCTCGAAGTCCAGGCAGTGCGCGCTCAGGTCGCCGCGGCGAAGGGCGTGGACGTGGACCTGCTGTCCGGCTCGACGTTGGAGGAGCTGGAAGCGTCTGCGGACCGTCTGCTGGCGTGGCGCGGCGCGCAGATCCCGAAGGGCGCCCCGGCGTACGACGCGGGTCACCGAGGTGAAGAGATCAGGTCGAGCAAGCAGCTCACACGCGAGGACATCAAGACCATGAGTGCCGAGCAGATCAACCAGGCACGGCGAGCGGGTCAACTCAACGACGTGATGGGTATCGCCTGACGGCGAGCCCGAGAAAGGAGCCACAGCAATGGCTAACACGAATTTTATCCCCGAAGTCTGGTCAGCTTCCATCCTGGAGAACTTCCATAACCAGGCTGTCCTGACCGGCCTGACGAACCGTGAGTACGAGGGCGAAGTGTCCTCCGGCTCGAAGATCCACATCCCTGGAATTGTGGATGTGAAGGTCAAGGATTACAAGACCGGCGTTATCCCCACCGCGTCCGGCGGCGGCACGCAGCCGCGCACGACCGCGCCCGACACCATCGCTGACACCGGCATCGAGATGGTCATCGATCAGGAAAAGTCTTTCGACTTCCTCGTCGATGACATCGACCGCGCCCAGTCGGGCCGGTCCTTCGACGAGTACACCAAGTCTGCGGCTCTTGGCCTCGTCGAGGACGCGGAGATGTTTATCACGACTCTGCTGTCCACGCAGGGGATGGCGGTGACGGGACTGACCAGTCCGACTAACTGGGTGACGGCCTACGACATTGTCCGTGCGCTGCGAAAGAAGTTGACAGCAGAAAAGACGCCGTACGCCGATCGTGTGCTGCTCGTGAACGCCGAGTTCGAGAGCTGCCTGCTCGCCGACGGCTCGAAGGTCACTGCCTTCGATAAGTCGAATACGACTGAGGGCCTGCGTGAGGCGACCATTGGTCGCCTACTGGGTTTCGATGTGGTGGTGTCGGCTTGGATGGACGATTCCAAGCCGATGGCCGTTGCATTCCACAAGCCGTCTGTGGCTTACGTCTCTCAGATTACGGAGACTGAGAGCATGCGCTCCGTGAACTCGTTCGCGGATCGCATCCGCGGCCTGCACGTGTACGGCGGTAAGGTCCTGCGCCCGAAGGCCGTCCAGGTCTTTAAGGGGGTCTGATGCTCGTACGTGGAATCAACGGCCTTGAGATCGAGGTCGAGGAGCAGGTCGCGACCGCGATGATCGCCGCTGGCCTCGTCGAGGCTGTCGACGGCATCGAGCCTATCGAGGAGTCGGCACCCGATCCGGCCAAGCCCAAGAAGTAGGGGGGCGAACGTGAGTGCGCCCCTCGTCGACATCGAGGACATCGAGGCAGCCCTCGGGCGCCCGATCAGCGACGAGGAGAAGCCTCGCGCTCTCTTCGTGGCGGACAAGCTCTCCGAAGCGTTCAGACGTCGCGCACGTCAGACTTTCACGGTCGAGACGTATGTACACCGCTTGAAGGTGGACGCCGGCGGCCAGGTGTTCCCAACCCGGGGGCCTCTCGTGGAGGTGCTCGCCGTCTTCACTGACGAGGGAGCGCCCGTCAAGTACGCGCAACGCCACGGGCACATCTACGTGTATCCGTGGACCAGCGACTTCGTCGTCGTCACCTACACCGCAGGCCTTTCAGCGGTGCCAGCAGCGGTTCGCCTCCAGCTAGCTGACAGCGTACGCCGCATCCTCCTGATCCCAGATGCCGCCGCACAAGGCGCAACCCAGGAGACAGAGACGACGGGGCCGTTCACGCAGTCCCGCCAGTACGCCGCATGGGCAGTCGGGGGACAGGCGCTCCTATCCCCCGACGACCAGGCGCTCGCGGACTCGTATCGCCCGCGCAGGGCCGGACACGTCTGGATGATGGGTGGCGGCTGACATGATGGAGGAATGGAAAACCCCGATCCAGGTCGAGGGCAACGTCCACCGTGATGAGGATGGGTACCTCGTCGAGGAAACAGCATCGCGTCTCATCGCGGGGTGCTTAATCGCACCCGGCCAGTTCACGGTGCCGGGCCTGCTCGACCAGGCAGCCTCGCAGCGCGCCGACGAGACAGCGACACTCTACCTCCCACGGGGAGCGTTGCTGCGCGTCGGCGACATCGTCCGCGTGCCGGATGGGCATCCTCTCAGCGGCACCTGGACGATCGAGGACGGGATCTCTCCATGGCAGCGCGGAGTGGCTGTCACGCTATCCAGGAGGTGAGACATGGCAGTTAAGTTTGTACGTAACAGCCTCTCGATTGAGGCGCTCATGCAATCGAGCGCCATGAGCCAGGCGATGGTCAGAGAAGCTGCGGCGGTGCGTGCGGCAGCAGAAGCATCGGCCCCGAAACGTGACCGCGTGCTAGCGGACGCCTACAAGGTAGAAGCCGTTACAGCCACTGTGAAGACGCGCCGAAACGGCACGTCTCGCAGGGCCGCAGGCCGAGTCACAAACGACGCCCCGTATGCCGTGCCCGTCGAGTTCGGGCACTTCACTACGGATGGTCGCCGCGTCCCGGCCCAGCGCACGCTGGGCCTGCTCGCAGGCTCACGGCGCGCGAGAAAGGGCCGCGCATGACGTACACGGATCCAGTCCAAGTACTCCGGGACGCGATCACCCGGGCGACGGGGGTCAAGACCGTGCGCGTGCTCCGGGAGGGCAGCCTACCGGACACGTGGACGCTGCCGCTCGTCCACGTCTACGAGGTCCAGAGCCAGGACCTCGATTACGAGCGGATCTCATCGCTCGCGATCGACGTGTACGCAAAGACCCCCACGGGTCCCGGTGTTGTCGGCGCGGAGGCGCTCGCGGACCAGGTTGAGGATGTTTTGTCTGCTCGTCCTGTGGTGGGGGCGTCCGGTTGGGTTGACACGGTCGGCGTGTCATCGCGGTTGGGCGTTCGCGCCGCGTATGGCGTTGTTGAGGTGGTGGGCCTCAGCGTTGACGTTACTCAACGTCCCACCGACTAACCACTGATTTGGAAGGAAGGCTGATATGGCTAACACGACGGTTGAGGCTCTAAAGAAGAGGTACAACAAGTCGAAGAACGTCAGGAAGGCACTCAACGTCCTGGCGTTCGTTGCGTCGATGACAACGGATGTCCCGGATGCCCTGACGGATGCTGGGGGCGCTTTGAAGGAGATCCCATCTGGGTGGACCCCACTCGGCATTTTCACCACCGATGGTGGGGAAATCGCGCCCGATGTGACCGTGGACGACGTGGACGGTCTTGGTTATGCCGAGCCGGTCCGCTCGGACCTGACAAAGGCCTCCAAGAGTATCAAGTTGAATATCTTCGAGCTGTTCCGCAAGGAGATGCTCAGCTTGACGCACGGCGTCGACCTCTCGCAGGTCAAGGCGAACGCGACCACGGGCGAGGTCGTCTTTGACGACCCGCTGTTGCCGTCGATTCCTGAAAAGCGTCTGTTGATCATTGCTGCCGACGGTCCTGCTGACGACGAGTGGTTACTTGGCTGGTGTTTCACCAGAGCCAAGCTCGTCTCAATGCCGACGATCCCCCTGAAGGCGACGGACCCGATCACGGGCGACCTCGAATTTAAAGCGTTCGCCGACGAGACGGCGGGTACCGCATGCCGTAACTACTATGGCGGCTCGGCGATGCTCAAGCATCGCGACATCACGGGATTCGAGTCAGCATGAGCTGCGGGCGCGGCTGGGCCTGTTCTCCCCCAGCCGCGCCCGCCACAACCAATGGAGAACGCAAACAGAAGAGAATTCAGCATGATTACGTTCCAGAAGGAAATCACCACAGCCGACGGAGAAACGATCACGCTCGAGCGCACAACCGATGACGCAGCCGACGCAGTGAATTTCCGTGCCCAGGGATGGGCAGAAAAGAAGCTGGCGACGCTGCCCACCCCGCCCGCCAGTACCCAGCCCCACCGCGACTGACCACGACCAAACAAGGAGAACACCAATGGCAGACAAGATCACCCCGACCCTGACCCTCGCGGCCCTGAACAAGCTCGACGGCGCTGCGGAGGCGACTCCGTTCATGTTCGGCCTCGCCGACAAGGTCATTAAGTTCCCGGACCCGCTGGGTCTCTCCCCTGAAGAGGGTGAGGCCCTCCTGGTGGACCTCACCGGCGGTAAGCGAGCCACGGAGATCGTCAGGCGATGGCTGAGCGCGGAGGACGCGGAGATCGTCGTCAAGCGCCTGACTCTCAGGCAGCTGGTCCTCCTCATCAAGGCCGCGTCTCAGCATTACGAGGCATCGCTAGGGAATGCGGGGGAAGGACACGCCTCTACGACCGATTAGAGCGGTACGAGAGGCAAATAGTCGCCGATCTCGCGGAGCAGGGCTGGGACACCTACGCCCTGTTCCGCGCCCGCCGCTACCGGTTCCTGCTCACGCTAATCGACGCGCTCCCGTCGACGAGCAGGACGGTAGCGGCGATGCTAAACGACCCAGAGGTCGCGCTAGAAACCGCTCGCGCGCTCGCCGAAGCCGAGGACGACGACTCGACGGAGGCACAGCTGCGCTCCCAAACCCCAGAGGTGCGGGTCATGCAGGATATCTTCGATCTGCTCGTCGCGGCCTTTGGGGGCAAGGAAACCTACCCGCGGCCCGAGAGTTTAACAGAGATCGCACTCGACGAAGCACGAACAAATGTTCGAGACGCCAACGCGCGCAGGGCGCTTGCGGCTCTCATGCCGGGGTGGAGTCCGCAAGAAAACTGAATAACTACTACCCGTAGGAGGGCTGCGTGAGCGGCGTGTACCACGCGGGAACCGTGTACATCGATGTTGTGCCCTCGATGAAGGGGTTTTTCAAGAGCATCGAGAGCACGACGGCCGCACAGATACCCCAGGCGGCGTCCGACGCCGGCAAGAAGTACTCGGAGAAATTCAAAGAGCAGGTCTCTGCGTCGGGCAAGGGCCTCGTTAACGCGATCGCCGACCCGCTGGGCAAATCCACGGCGCGCCTGCGCCAGGAGGCCGCCCAGGCCGGGGAGGCCCTGCAAGAAGCACACGCCAAGGTCGAAAAGTCCTCCTCGGCGCTCGCGAAAGCCCGCGCTGAGGAGGAGACCGCGGCAACTGCGGTGGAGCGCGCCGAGCGCGCACTCGCCGCCGCGCGGTCCAGCGCATCCGCTGACTCGGCGGCTGTTGCTCGTGCGGAGTCGGCGCTGGCCTCGGCACGAGAAGCGTCGGCGGCAGCGAACAAAAAGGCCGACCAGGCGTCAGCGAACCACGCGGACTCGCTCCGCAAGGAGAAGACCGCGTCCGACCTCGCGAAGGCCGCAACCGAGGCCCTGGACCAGCGCGTCGCAAAGTCCCCCACCGGGTGGGAGCGCTTCACGACCTCGCTGAAAAGCTGGGTACGTGAGGCTGACAACGCCGAGCGCGAGGCCCGAGAGGTTGATTCCTCTCTTGGGCGTGTAGGCTCGGGCGTCTCGTCACTCGCTGGATTCGTCACGTCGGCGCTCGGCCCGCTCGCACTCCTGGGTGCAGCAGTCGGCATCGGCGGTTTCGCGTCCGAAGCAATTGAAGCGTCCGACGCGACAAACAAGTTTGCGGACACGCTGCGGTTCGCGGGCATCGATGACTCCAAGATCAAGGAGCTGGGCGCGTCTGCCCAGGCGTACGCCGACAGGACGGTGTACGACCTCGCGGACATACAAGGAATAACAAGCCAGCTCGCGGCAAATGGGGTGGACGGCTTCGACCGTCTTGCCGAGGCCGCAGGAAATCTCAACGCAGTCTCCGGAGGCACGAAGGACACCTACAAGAGCATCGGTCTAGCAATTGTCCAGGTCAACGGAGCTGGCAAGCTCCAGACGCAGGACTGGAACCAAATTGCCAACGCTATACCCGGCGCGTCCGGCAAGATCCAGAAGGCGCTCGCGGACATGGGGGCTTACACGGGGAATTTCCGTGAGGCTCTCGCGCAGGGGCAGATCTCTGCTGAGGAGTTCAACCAGGCGATCCTGGGACTCGGCTTTGATGACGTCGCGGTCGCGGCGGCGTCGGATGTGTCTCGCATCGAGAACGCGGCCGGGAACCTGCAAGCGACGATTGTCGGTGGCTTCAAGGACATGATTGACCTTGCGAAGCCGCAGCTGACAGCGTTCATGACGTGGCTCTCCGATACGCTCGGCGCGGGATTCGAGTGGATCAAGACGACGGCGGTGCCGTCGATCCAGGGCATCTGGGATGTCCTCGCCAACGGGGACTTCTCGGGTCCGATCTTTGGCCTCGAGGAGGACAGCGGTCTCGTTGACTTCCTTTTTAACTTGCGCGACGCCGGCATGGCCGCGTGGGAGATGCTCAAGTCCGGGTGGGATGCGGCGACGAACCTAGCGTCTGCGTTTGCGCCGCTCGCACAGAGCGTGTGGAATCTGGTCTCGTCGTTTGGCGGTGATGGGACGTCAGCGATCCAGGGGATGGCTGACGCACTCAAAAATGTGTTCGACTGGATCGGGAACAACACGGACATCGTTGCGCCGCTCATTGTGGCGGTGACCACCGGGACGGCGGCGTTCAAGGGCATGAGCGCCGCCCTGGGTGCCGTGAACGCTGTGAAAGCGGCCGGTGGCCTCTTGCAGTTTGTCAAGGCTACGAACTTGGCGAAGGCTGCGCAGGCGGCTTTCAACGTCGTGATGAATTTGAATCCGATTGGGCTGATTGTCACGGCGCTTGCCGCGTTGGTGGCTGGTCTAGTCTATTTCTTCACGCAGACGGAGACGGGCCGGAAGGCTTGGGCCGCGATCACTGATGCTTTCTACAGTTTTGTGGATTGGATTGGGTCGGCGTGGACGTCCACGATGGAGTCGATCTCCTCGTGGTGGACGGGCACGTGGGACGGCGTCTCGGGATTTTTCTCGACCTACGTCGTCCAACCTCTGCAGACGGCATGGGATGCGATCTCCTCGATCTGGGATGGAATCGTTACCGTCTTCAAGACGGCTTTTGCGATCATTGTCGGAATCGTCCTACTACCGATAAAGCTGTACATCGAGGCGTGGGCTGCGGTCTTCACCTGGGCGTACGACGCGGTTATCAAGCCAGCGTGGGATGCTATCTGCCAAGTGTTCGCATGGGCGTACGACTCTGTCATTAAGCCGGTGTTCGATCAGATCGCCGCCACTTGGCAGTGGATCGCGGGGATCGCCACCGAGGTCTTCACGGGCCTCGTGTCGTTCCTGCAGGGCGTGTGGGACGCGATCTCCGCTGCTGCGTCAGCAGCGTGGAGCGGGATCGTCACCGCAGTGACCTGGTACATCAACACCGTATGGACCGTCGTATCCACGGTGTTTGCGACCGTCGCGGGTGTCGTCTCAACCGTATGGAACGGGATCGCCTCAACGATCTCGGGCGTGTGGGAGTCCATCAAGACAGCAGCGAGCACTGCAGTCCAGTGGGTCTACGACTCTGTCACCGGCGTGTTCTCGTCGATGTCGTCGAGTGTCTCCTCGACGTTCGACGGCATGAAATCGGCGGTCGAGAGCGTCTGGAACCAGGTTAAGAGCGTTGCGGCTAAGCCTGTCAATTTCATCATTGACACGGTGTACACGAATGGCCTGAAGTCTCTGGTGGAGACGGTCGCCTCGAAGATCGGCCTGTCACTCACGCTCCCGACAGTCCCTCGGATCGCCGAGTACGCCGGCGGCGGCATCGTCCCCGGCTACAGCCCGGGACACGACACGATCCCAGCAATGCTGTCGCCTGGCGAGGCTATCCTCGTCCCCGAGCTGGTCCGCCAGATCGGGCCGAGCCGGATCATCGCCGCGAATTATGCCGCGTCGAAGCGCCGCCCCGGCGGCTCCCCCGGCAAGGCACCAGCGGGCTTCTCTGGGGGCGGTATCGCTCATTTCGCGGGCGGAGGCATCGCGGGCTGGTTCGCCGATGCTGCGAAGGGCGTCGCGGACTTTTTCGCGGATCCCCTCGGCTCCGTCGCTCAGCTCATCACCGAGCCTGTGCGGGCGCTGATGAGGGGCATCGCCCCGGGAGTCATCGGTGAGCTTGGCGTAGGCGGCGTTGAAAAGCTCCTGGGCGGCGTCGGCAATTTCTTCAAGAAGAAGTCTGAGGAGTCCTCCTCGGCTGGTCTTGTGGGTGCCGCAATGCGAGCGGTCCAGATGGGCGTCCCATACGTGTGGGGCGGCTCAGCCATTCCGCCCGGCCTGGACTGCTCGGGCCTGGTCTACTGGTCCGCCCAGCAGCTCGGCCTGGGGTGGCCGCGCCTCACCGCCGCAGGCTACCAGGCAGGGTCCACGCCAATCCCATGGTCTCAGGCAGCCCCCGGTGACCTCCTCTTCTGGGGGGAGCCAGCTCATCACGTCGCGATCTACGCCGGTGGCGGCCAGATGGTCGAGGAACCCAAGCCGGGCCTCAACGCCCGCAAAATCGGCATCTGGGGCTCGCCCACGGTCGGCAGGTACGGCGGTGCTCGCAAGTACGACCGCGGCGGCTGGCTCCCCACAGGGGTCACGGCAGCCGTCAATCAGACTGGCGCGCGGGAGGCGATCCTCACGGCCCGCCAGTGGGCAGACGTGTCCGCGCTCGCAGCCTCCGGCGCGGCCTCTGGTGTCTCGCTCGAGGGCGCGCAGGTGAACCTCGTCCTCGATGACGGGAGCGCTTTCCGCGCCCACGTCGAGTCGGTCGCTGTGGGCGTGCTCGCGCGCCGCAAGCAGCTCGCAGGAAGGAGTCGATAAATGGAGAGAGTCAATCTCTGCGTCAATGCGTCCTTCGCGTACCAGCTGCGCGGCTGGGAGAAAATCGGGACTACCTTGATCCGGGTAGCGTCGGATCCCCTGCCGTGGGGCAGCCACGCCCGCCAGTCCCCCACGTATCTCGCAGTCTTCATCCCGCAAGGCCTCGAGGGAGCTATCGTCGCTCCCGATAGAGTCCCGGTCACGGGCGGCCAGGTCCTCGCGGTGAGTGCACTTGTGCGCACCAGCCCGGGCCTGGCCGTCACGGTCACCCCCGAGTGGACGGTAGACGGTCGCACAGTCGTCGAGCAGGTGCCCGCACTCCTGGCGTCCAGCAAGAGCGGGACCCGCCCGACGTGGACGTTCACCGCCCCCACAGGGGCCACGAGCGTGCGCCTGCGCTTCGAGGCTCGCACGACCTCCACCGCAGACAGGGGCAGCCAATCGGGGTGGGTATACATCGACGACGTCATGATCACCACCGCCGAAGGGGTCCAAGCCGCGCTCGCGGCCGCTGAATCGTTTTTCGACGGCGACACCCCACAGACCCGTATCGGCTACTCGACGCGCGCGATCATCCACCAGTGGACTGGCGCTCGCGGTTCGTCACCGTCTCGTGAGTTGGAGGGTGAGCTGGACTTCTCCTCTGAGCCTGTCGCCCTAGTCGAGAGTGGGCAGGCGTCGCGGGTCCAGGTGGTGATCCCATCGGCGCTTGTCCCGGCGGGCACGTCGTGCCACGTCGAGGGACGCACTGACTCTGGATTCTCGTGGGTTCCGCGCGGAGGGGTGTGGGAAAGCGACGGCAATCAGCGAGTAATCGGCGACCAACTGGCGCCGATTAACACTCCGCTCAGGTACCGGTTGACGACCTCGGCGGGAGTGGCAGTCGAGTCTACCCCCATCGTGCGTGAGTATCAGGGGTTGTCTCTAATGACCTCAGCGACGGGGAGTATGCCTGTCAACCTGCTGTGGCAGGGAACGGACCAGAGAGAAATAAAACTGCGGCTGACGGAACACGAAGTTCCGGGACGCTCAACCCCGCTGGTGGTGTACGCGCCAGCGATGGGCGAGGGATCGGTCTCGGTGACGGCGCGCACGAACCTACGGGATACGCCGGCCATGAAAGCCCTTCTGGGGACGCCGACTCCGGTCGCCTTGTTCCATAGCCCAGTGCACTGCGTGCAGTGCCGATTAGGGACGTGCGACGTGGACCTGGTCACGGTAATGGCCGTGACGTCGGCGTCGATGGAGCGCGCGCCGCGCCTTGACGTTGCCGAGCGCACCTGGACGATCAAGGGCACGATCGTCGGACTCCCGCAGCCGCGCACGCCGCTGGCGTTGTCGACGTGGAACGACTTCGACGCCCGCGCGTTGACGTGGAGCGCTCTCGATGCGCGCCGGTGGACGTGGGAGAAGTTCGACCGCACGATATGGCAGGAGGACGCATGACGGCGCCCACAAGTGCGGCCGACAGGATCCCCGCCGATCTTCTCTCTTCTGCCTACACGGTGGAGGCCACTGTCGAGTCCTGGCTCGGATCGGAGTACCTGGGGGCGGTGCCCGTCGAGGACGGGTCCGTGTCTTGGGACGCGAGCCAGCAGGTCCAGGGTTCCCTGTCGCTGTCGGTTCCCAGGGTGGGCGCGGCAGGTGATGAGGATTGGCGGGACTGGGATCCCACCGATCCGACACATCCTCTCGCGTGCTTCGGGCAGGTCCTCCACGTGAGCCTGACGATCGGCTCACTCATCGGCGGAAGCTGGTGGACAGTGCCGCTCGGCAGGTTCCTCATCACATCGGTGGAGCCGGGAGCATCGACCGTGAGGGTCACGGGCAAAAGCTTGTTACAGAGGCTGGAGGAGGATCGGCTCACAGAGCCAATGGCACCCGATCCAGCGGGGTCAATGGCGTCGGAGCTGCGCCGCCTCATCGGCGCGCGCATGGGCCTCATAATAGATCCGGCGCTAAGAGATTACCCGTGCCCGTCAATGATCTGGGGAGAATCCCGGATCGACGCGGTATACGAGATAGCACGCGCCTGGCCCGCCATAGTACGCGAGGGCGGGGACGGCATCCTATACGTCTCACCGCCCACGCCAGACCCGACCTCGCGACCGGAGCTGCGGCTGTCGGACGGAGACGAGGGAACGGTCGTAGGCGTCGCGGCGTCGGTGAACCGCGACAAGATCTACAACAGGGTCGTCGCGCGCGGGCAGGAGTCCTCCGATGAGGGTTCTCCATCATTCCAGGCCGTCGCCGATCAGATGACGGGGCCAATGAGAGTCAACGGCCCCTACGGGGTCGTCCCTCGCTTCTTCTCCTCGCCGCTCATTACGAGCGTCGCGCAGGCAAAAAGCACGGCTGAGGCAATGCTTGCCGACGCCGTCCGCAAGAAGGTCAAGGTCCCGGTCGAGCACGCGCCGGACCCGAGGATCCACCTGGATGCCCACGTGGAGGTTGAGACGCGCCCGGTCGAGGGTGCGATGAGCCGCACCATGTGGGGCGTCGTCTCCGCCTACGAGGTGCCCCTGACATACAGGGGCACGCAGAAAACAGAGGTGGAGGTGATCCGATGAGCAGAGTGATGGATTTGATATCCACAATGCCTGACGATCTGCCCCCACGATACGGGTCGGACAGAGCCGTAACGGTGATCGCGCGCGTCGTCCGACTTGCCGAGGGAGGCCGCTCCCTCATCGTCAGCCTCTACGGCGGGCCACCACTGCAGGTCTCAGCGACGGCCGTCGACTGGACAGGCGCCGAGACCGCGCACGTCCTCCTCGACCCCGACACAGGCCGCCCAGTCCACGCCCTCGGGCCTGCCCCCAAACCTGAGAGGCAGATCCCCGAGTGGACAGCACCAGTCCCGGAAAAGCCCAGTGCCAGGGAGGCGGTGCTCACCCCCGAGTGGGTGGGCACATGGGACGGCACCAGCTGGACCCGGTACGGGGGAAGCGGGGCCTGGCAAGGCAAAAACCCAGCCGGGCAAACCCTGCGTGGCCTAGCCACCTTCGGACGACAGGCCGAAGCCCTCGGCCCCATCACCATCACCGCCGCGACACTCACCCTCCGCCCACACCCCACTGCAGCCCCGTGGTCTGCACAGATCGCGCCAGCCACCTACACCGATGCAGGCCCCGCGCTCGCGGGAGCGACGGTGAGTACCCCGGTCCCGCTTGCTGCGGGCCGGGTGGACGTCGACATCGCGCGGATCGCGGATCTCCTGACGTCTCCTGGGATGGGTATCGCCCTCGTCGGGAAGACCTACGGTGGCATCCGGGCGGGCGGGGACAGCCTCAGCATCAGGATCACATACATGCCGCGAGAGGATTCACGATGAGTTATATCGATCAGCGGGGGCACCGCGTGCCATCGCCTACTGACCCGGCGCAGCGCGCGGACCTGACGGCCCTGTCGCTCTCGATCCCGTCGATTCGGACAGTTGTTTCAGAAACTGCGGCGGCGCAGTATGTCGCCGCCCTGCAGGGCGCGGGTGTGCGCATGACTGACACGGACCCAGCGTTCGTATACCAGGCGGACACCGGGAACATTCGTGCCTGGAATGGGCGCGAGTGGACGGATGTAACGGGTAAAAACTACCCGTGGGAGACGCTGCCGATGTCTCCCAACTGGGGGGTGGGAGGCGGGCACACGCCACGCATCTGCATGCGTGGCGGCGTCGTCTACCTGTCTGGGGCAGTCATCACGGCTGGCGGTGACCACGAGAACATTCTCGTGATCCCGCAGAAATTTCGCCCGTCGCGCGAGCAATTCATCGGAGCGACGGTCACAGCAAATGGTGCTGACTTTGATTCGACATACGCGGAGCTGAGGATCACCTCATACGGGCAGCTTGCAATTAAGAGCTACTCGACGATCCGCACGGGGCATGGGTGGATCATTCCGATCTCCGCGTCCTACGTCCCATGGTGATTCGCCAGGGGACCAACTGATCCAGCCCTCGAGGGACGCCCTCGAGGGCTTTCCTATCCCAGCTAATGAGAGGAAAGAAATGGGGACGTACACCCCCGCCCACTATTACGAGGGACGTGAGAAGCAGTTACGCCTCGTCGTGATCCACACGACGGAGGCACCGGAGTCACCGAAAACGGCAGAGAACATCGCCGCCTACTTCGCGTCTGGGGCTGTCGTTGCGTCGGCGCATGCGTGCGTTGATCAAGACAGCGTAGTCGTGTGTCTGCCGCCGTCCGATACAGCGTTTGCCGCGCCTGGAGCAAATGCTGACGGCTATCAAATTGAGCACGCGGGCTACGCGGCTCAAGATGGTGCCGGCTGGGCCGACGAAGAGTCCCAGTCCATGCTCAAGCTCTCCGCCGCCCACGCGCGTGGGATCGCGCTCGCGGCGGGGATCCCGCTGCGTCACCTGACTGATGCCGAGCTCGCGGCCGGGTACGCAGGCTTCGTGGGGCACGACCAGGTGAGCCGCGTCTACAAGCGGTCGGATCACTGGGATCCGGGCCCGCAGTTCCCGTGGTCCCAGTACATGGGCCTTGTCAACAACGGCGAGGCTGAGACAGAAGAAACCACAATCGTCCCCGAGGAGGACACCGTGAAGTTCGTTCGTTCGCGCCAGACTGGCACGATCTACGCAGTCACACCGACTGACGTCAAGGCTATGGGCAGTGCCAAGGTCTGGGGAGACCTGGTCAAGGCGTATGGCCTGTCTAATTCCTATGAGGTGTCGCTTGATGACGGCGACATCGCCGGGATCGTCGCTGACGCCGCCGCACGTCGCGCGCGCCTGGTGGCTGAGGTCGCCGCGACTGTCGGCAGCATCGACCCGGCGAAGCTCGCCGAGGCTCTGGCCCCGGCGATTGTCCCGCCGCTCCTGTCTGCACTCACGTCGGCGGGCGCGGCTGGCCTGACCCCCGAGCAGGTGCGCGCCGCCGCCGAGCAGGCAGTCCGCGCGGTGTTCGCCGACGCAGCGAAGGGAGAATGATAATGAACGGCCTCCTTCTCGGACTGCAGTCAGATCCGTTTATCAGCACCGTGGTAATCGGCATGATCTGGCCGATCATTCAGGCGGCGTTGGACCGCCCGTGGTGGACGCGGGGCCGCCGCGTCGCCCTCCTCGCGACCATTGCGCTGATCGTAACCGTCGGTGTGTGGATCTCTGGATCCTACCCGGCCACCTGGCAGCTTATCGTCTCACAGACGACGGTGTTCCTTGGTATGGCCTGGTCCGTGTATCAGGTTCTCGCCGCCATTAAAATCCACGGCGCGAGCATCCTCGATTGGGTCGGGGCCGTGACCCCCGGCGGTCAGTCTCTAGAGGAGCTGACCGGCGGCACGGTGCCTGCCGGTGATTGATATCGTCGCCGACCCGCAGGTCGTGGCCGCGCTTGTCGCGGCGGTTGTCGCCATCATTGGTGCTGCCGCCGCGGCAGCCGCGGCGGGTCTGCGCTATGTCGGCAGGCGGTTTGACGCGCGTCTGGCGCACATCGCATCGACAGCGTCGGAGGCGCGCGACGCAGCGCAGAGCGCCGATAAAGAGATCAGGAACAATCACGACACAAATGTCCGCGACGACCTCGATAAGGCAATTGACACCGTGTGGGTTGTCTCCGACCAGCTCGCCGCGCTCACGGCGCAGGTGAAGGAACTGCGGGACCAGGGCAAAAACATGGTTGAAAAGTTAGAAATGCAAGGCAAAAGCCTTGCGGATGTGCAGGCCCGGGTTGGCCGCATTGACGAGCGTGGAGCCAAGATCTCCGACGAGCTCCACGATGAGCGGACGTCGCGCGAGGCGGCGCAGCGGACAATCGACGAGCATGCGCACGACGCGCATGCTCGCCTCCATGACCGCCTCGACAAGCTGCAGGAGAAAGTGGAGAAATGGGAACAGCTGTAAGTGGCAGTGTGACGCGCCTGGATGGAGCGCCGGAGACTTCGGCGTATCTGACGGCGTCGCTCGCGCTCCCGAGCGGGGAGACAACCGCGATCCTGGCAGGGGGACCTGTCAGCCGGGGAGCGGACATGAGTGGCAGGATCGCCCTGCCCCTCGATATCAAGACTGAGGCGCGAGTGCGCCTACGCCTGGCGATCCCCGGGCGGACACTGCGCGAGGTGACCGTCACCCTCAAGCCAGGCCTCGCGTACACGCTCGAGAGTGTGTTCTCAGGCAAGGAGACCCCCGTGCCCTCTCCGTCTCCGACGCCGGGCGTGGAGATCTCCGGCGACGGGGACACTGCAAACGTCACTGGCATCGTCTCCAGTGATGGAGACACAATCACGATCGGAGGCTGACCCATGCCGGATAAGTCTGTCCTGTACACAAAACAGGGCACAGATAAAGCGATTACGCGCGCAATCGCGCCACTCGCGACGAGGGCGGACCTTGAGCCGCTCGCCACCAAAGCCGATATCGCTAAGGCAGCGGCAGGCGGCAAGATCGACCTCACCGAGTACGCGAAGAAAACAGACCTCAAGGGGCTGGCCACCAAGGCCGAGCTGGGCGAGTACGCAACGTCGAGCCAGGTCGCGGACCTGCCGACCCGCGCCGACCTGGCGGGCTTGGCCACCAAGGCCGAGGTCGCCGGCGTCGCCCACACATCCGACCTGGCGGGCCTGGCCACAAAAGCCGAGCTCGCCGGGTACGCCACCAAGACTGATGTCGCTGGCGTCGCCCACGCCTCCGACCTCGAGGGCCTGGCTACCAAGGCTGAGCTCGCGGCTGCTCTCAAGGGCGTGGGCATCAAGATCTGCTCCACGCTCGCCGAGGCGCAGGCCCTCCCCGACGGCACTTTGTTTTTCCTGGCGTCGGGCGGCGCGAAGCCCCCGGCACCGCCCACGCCAGACCCTGTACCCGCTGCAGGCCCACGCGTCGTGACTGCGGCGGCCGGGCAGGTCGTCGGCCAGACAATCCCCATCACGACCGACGGCCAGACCGGGGACAAATTCTTGGTCGTCATCAACACAAAGGCGGCGAGCCAGGAAAACGCCGATGTGACACTCCCACAGGGCTGGGAGCAGCTCATTGCGCCCTACTGGGTAGGCACCATGAGGTTCACGGTTATCACAGGCCCGTGGGCGCCAACCGCCAACCTCTCTCTCACCCAGAATGCCGAGATCGGGTGGGCCGTTGTCCTCATTCGGGGGGCCTCCACCATCGAGGCCGGGCAGGTCAAAAAGCGCCAGGCCGAGCCCGCAGAAACCGTGACATGCACGGCTCCCGCGCTCGCGGGCGAAGGCTTGGTACTCGGCGTGGCGTGTGAGCGCACGAGCGCGGGTGAGACGAGCGAGCAGGTAACGGTCTCCCAGGGGTGGGAGAAGATTGCGTTCGCTACTCAGGAGAGCACGAACTATCAGACGGTGGTCATCGCGAAGCGGCTGGGGACTGCGTCGCAGGACCTGGTCGTCACCTACCCGAACGCCCAGGGGGCCAATGGCGCGGGTGTGCAGGTGATCGCCCGTGCCTGACCGCCCTGTCATCTACCAGCGCCGCCGCGACGGCGGAGACATCGCCGGGACAGTCCACCTCCGCCGCCGCGACGGCGGGGACATCCCGCTCGAGGTCCGGCGCCCGACGACGCCGGTGAACCACGCAGGCGAAGACATCGTCGCGCGCTTCCTGGAGGCACGGCCGTTCTATGTATCCCACCGGATGGGCGGGACAGAATTCCCCGAATTCACGCAAGCGGGGCTGGAAGCCTCGCTGCGTGCCGGGTTCAAGGCGCTGGAGATCTCCGTGCGCCGCTGCGCGTCCGGTGAGTTCGTCGCGATCCACGACTGGAAAACATCCCGGACGGTCCCTGGGACGGATTACCAGATTTGGAACACGCCGTGGGAGACACTACGCACGCTCCGCCAGGCATCGGGGGCCTTCATGCGGCTCACCGACATCGTCGACCAGATACCAGACGACGTCATCCTCACAATCGACCACAAGACGACGTCGAGTGAGGACCAGCGAAATCCAGGGGACCTCGCCTCTGAGGAGGCGCTCCTGGAGTATCTGGACACAGCGTTCGGTGGGAATCCTGAGCGGCGCATCCTGTGGAAGGTTTTCGCGCGGGGGACGAGTGCGGCGCGCGCGAAGGCGCGCGGGTACAGGACCATGGCCATGCTGTACCCGTCCGAGGTCGCGACCTCGGACCTGTCCCAGTGGGATGTGATCGGGATGGAGTGGAATGCCGGAGCGGACGTCTGGAACGTTTTGCTCGCATCTGGGCGTCCGACGATCGCGCACATCATCACGAACGAATCTCAGGCGCGCCAGGCGCTCGCGAAGGGCGCGTCAGGCCTCATGGCCTCCTACCCGTCCCGTGTCCACCCGTAGGTGCATCCGCGTCGACGAGGAAGGCCCCCACCACCCAGTCTCGGGTGGTGGGGGCCTTCCCTTGTTGTCAGGCCTTGGCGGGGGCTGTCACTCCGACTCCGGGGTCGAAGTCCCAGTGGTAGCTGGAGTCCTCGCAGTTCGCGAGCCAGTAGTTGAACTCTGAGTCGAGGCTGAGGAGGAAGGCTTGGCGAATCATCTTGATGATCCACTTGAAGTCGTCAAGCTTGACGATCTCTCGCGGCGTCGGGTAGAAGTGGATCGACATCGGGTTGACTTCGTCGCTGTAGGCGCGGGCGATTTCGCGCCCGTTGTAGCTGATGGCGACGAAGAAGCCTGCGGTGGCCTGCGAGGGGCCGTTGAATGTCCAGCCGGGGCAGCCGGGGATCTCGACGGTGTCGCAGGTGGTCCGTGCCTTGTTGGCGGCTGCGTTGAACGCTTGGGTGGTGGCGTAGATGTCCATGGTTTTTCTCCTTCATCGAGGTTCGGGGAGCTTGTCTCACCCGATGACCCAACTATACATCGCGCGCGATGCACTGTGCAAGTTGGAATGACTGTGATGCGCACTACTTTGCAAGGTCAGTGCGAGCGCCCCGCCCGGGGCGATCGCACTGCCATTCATCAATTGTCTCGGGTGCCCAGCCGCGCAGGGGGCCGGATGGGGTTGAAATGACGACATCCGGCTCGGGCATGAGGCCACGCAGGATGTATGAGCGGATCGTGGGGACGGCAAGGCCGAGGCGTTCTGCGACGGCGGCCGTTCCGAGGTATTCGGCAGTCATGATTCTTGTCCTCAGTCGTAGGGCGTGACGATCTGGACGGGGATGCCCTGATCGGAGAGTAATTGGTATGCGCGCCCGACGCACGCGCGATACGAGGGGAGTGGGAGCCGTCTTGCCCATCGTGTGCTCTGACGATAGGTGAAAATGTCCTGGTATGCGATGAGCGCTGTCGGTAGCGCCCGCACACTGTCGCTCTCGTCGTCCGCGCTCTCGGTGAGCTCATCGATGCAGTCGAGGGCTGCGTCTTCGATCTCGCCGAGGAGCATGTGGATGCTGATTGGGTCCCTCGGCTCGCTCTTCCCGATCTCCCAGGATCGGATGGTCCCCTCGCTCACGTTGAGGAGGTTCCCGAGATCGGCTCGGGAGAGACCGAGGGCCTCTCTTCGACATCTCAGTCCGGCAGGGGTGAGTGGTTCAATCAATTGATTCTCCTATGGATTGGCCCCCGCGCCGTTGATTCGGGCGCGGGGGCCTTAGCGTGTCAGTCCTCGGTGAGCCAGGCGCTCGTCTCGGCGATGTACTGGGCGATGGCGGCGGCGACCTCGGGCGCGGGGGTGCGTTCGGCGGGGCCGTGGAGGCCGCCCCAGATTTCGGCGGGCCACTCGGCGCGGGGAATGTATCGCTCAACGAGCGGCCAATCCTGGGTACGCTCGGTTGAGGCGCTGCCACCCTGCAGGGCATCGTCGAAGATCAGCAGGCTAATCTTGATCTCGTCCTGGTATTCGCCGTAGATAACAGCGCGGGCACCGTTGTCGAGGTCGGCGGCAATGAGGGCGCCGTCGCCGTCGAAACGCTCTGCCTTGGTCCAAGTCGTGGTGGTCATTTCAGTGTCTCCTTCATTGAGGTTCGGGGGGCTTGTCCCTCCCGATGTATTAACTATACATCGCGCACGACGCATCGTGCAAGCTGGAATGAGTGTGAGCTGTAAAACATATGACAAGTAGGGGCGGGGCATCACAATGGATGCCCCGCCCCTACTTCTGTACCCATTGAGTACCCGCGCGCTGCGCCAATTGGCGCTAGATCAACGATAGGTAGGGATGTGTGGAGATGGGGGGAATCGAACCCCCGTCCGACGGCCGACCCCGAGGTCTTCTCCGGGCGCATCCTGCTATTGATTTCTTAGCTTGTGACGTCATGCAGGCCTGCTGTCAGCGAAGCTCAGTCGATGAAATGTCGGAGCGGACCCACCGACATGGCCCGCACCCAGTGGCCCCCTGAACGACGCCAGACACCAGGCTGGAGGCACCACCCGGGCTGACGGACTAAAGGTTCACGCGGCAATCAGGCGGCGAGAACGTAGTCGGTGCGGTTCTGTTCGGCACCTATTGGTTCGCACACAGCGTTTGCGAGTTGAGCGTGCGTTCTCGGCCCGCTTCCCCTCGATCGACGACCGCCGTCGAAACCGATCATCCCCTATTGAGTTCTTCAACTCACCGGCAAACAGACTGTCGGGTTGGCTCTTCAACGAAATCCTAAGACTCATCGAAGAACCGCTTCCAACCGTTCGACCAGACATCCAAGAATAACCCCGCTTACGCGAAGTTTCAACAGCTAGCGCAATGCCAGCAAACGCAAGGTTTCAGCAGAAAGCGCACCACGCACGAAGCTGGCACCCGCTACCTGTACGCTACTTGTAGTTCGGTCGCTTCGTGTAGGCGCGCATCGCGCGTTCAGCTTCACGCTTATCCTGCGCCTCGCGCAAAGACTGGCGCTTGTCCCATTCCTGCTTGCCTTTGGCCAGCGCGATCTCAACTTTGGCGCGACCGCCGATGAAGTAGAGCTCCAGTGGGACGATCGTGTAGCCCTTGGCCTGCACCTTCTGGCCGATCCGCTCAATTTCTGAGGCGTGCAGTAGCAGCTTTCGCTTCCGCGTTGGCGCATGATTGTTCCAGGAGCCCTGCGCGTACATCGGAATGTTCGCGCCGTACAGCCATGCTTCGCCGTCTTTGACCTCAACCCACGAGTCGATCAGCGACGCGCGCCCCATCCGCAGAGCTTTCACTTCGGTACCCGACAGGACAAGACCGGCTTCCCACGTATCTTCGATCAGATAGTCGTGGCGCGCCTTCTTGTTCCGCGCGATCGTCTTCTTCGCGTCCAATGCAGCTTTGCGCTTCTCACCTTCGGTCAGCTTCGGCTTCTTCCAGTCTTTCGGTATCGTTCACCTCCTTTCTTTGATTGACGAGGCCGCGCCCCGCCACTCAAGGCGTTAATTCTAACGCGTCCGAGGGCAGGGGTCTTGCTCAAGCCTCGTAAAATGCCAGTATCAATGGAAGGCGGGGACAAGCTGAGCTTGTCCCCGCCTTCCGACTCAGCCAATCATCAGATCAGCGAGCCACATTGGCTTACAAGTACCCCATCGGGTCAACGTTCACGCCGTTCTGCAGAACACCGAAGTGCAGGTGGCAACCGGTGACATAGCCGGTCATGCCGACCTCGCCAAGCACTGTTCCGGCACTAACCGACTGTCCGGGCGAAACATAGATGCGTTGCATGTGCAGGTATTCGGTGATCACGGAGTTACCGCCGAGCATTCCGTGGTTCACGTCCACGTAGTTGCCGGCAGAGATACTGCTTGAAACATCCAGAACAACGCCGGTGATTGCCGTGCGCGTCTTGTCGTCGATGAACGAAGAAAAGCGCGCATCATCCAAAATCTGCGTATTCAGCGTGTCCACCAATTGCGCGATCGACAGGGTCTGACCAGCGGTTTCACCCCGATCTGTTGCCGTTTGCGCGCCGTGAATCAGGTAGGCAAGCGCGACGTGGTTCGTATCGAGCGAGCGACTTGAAGCGGTCAGCGCCGAAAGCTGTCCCAGCAGGGTCGTCATCTGAGTTGGGTGGCTTCAGGTGGTGGGTGCAGCGCCTTGAGTGTGTGGGGTGGTTGCTGTGGTGTTTCGCCGTTCTGGTGAGGTGCGGGATCTCGTTTTCGGTCTGTTGGTCCAGGGGGTGGCGGTCCGTCAAGTGCACAGGCGTGCGGGCGTGGCGGTCTGCACGATTCGCGGCTGAGCCAAGGATTGGGGGATGACGTTTCGTACAGGCCCTGTTGGTGGGTGGAATGGGTGTCCTGATCCGAGAATCGTCGCGGGGTTGACCCGAGGCGAGGGGCACGGGGCCCGCTTGACGATGGGGGCCGTCAGCTCATCGAGTTCTTACACCCTCAAGGACTGTCATTACGGACCATCGCCGCTCAGGTGGGAGCGTCGGCCTCGACGGTTAAACGCGAGGTGGATCGGATGCCGGGCGCGTATCAGGCGGCGCGAGCCCACGAACAGGCCAAGCACCTTGCGGCGCGCCCCAAAGGGTTGAAGATCGAGGATCCACAGCTCCGGTCTTTCGTGGTTGCCAAGCTCAACGAACACTGGCCCCCCTGCCAGATCGCGGCCGCCTGGATGCACGAGCCCGACAATGGGGGCATGACGATCAGCGCCGAAACCATCTACCAGGCCCTCTACGTACACGGGCATGCAAGCCTGCGTCACGAACTCAAAGTAGAGAAAACCTTGCGCTCGGGACACACGAGCCGCAAACCACGCTCCAAGCTCACTGTTGCCCGTTCGTCAGGCAAGTCGTGGGTCGAGGGCGCCAGGATCACCGATCGGCCCGAGGAGGCCGAAGGGCACCTCGTCCCAGGCCATTAGGAATGGTGATCTGATCATCAGGAAGAACTCCAAGAGCGCGACCATCACTCTTGTCGAACGCACCACCGAGTACTTGCTGTTGCGGCCTTTGCCCCTCTCGCACGACGCCGATACCGTCGTCGAGACTCTGACCGACATGATCGCCGGCCTACCCCAGGATCTGCGGCGCACGCTGACCTGGGATCAGGGAGCCGAGATAGCCAAAACCAAAGAGTTGACGAAGAAGACAACGATCAATGTCTACTTCGCCGACCCGCACTCTCCCTGGCAGCGCGGCTCCAACAAGAACATAAACGGCCTTTTGCGCGACTACTTCCCCAAAAGCACCGACCTGGGCACCTACCCGCCCGAAGACCTTCGAAGAAGCCCAACGCCAACTCAACACCCGACCCCACCAACGATTCAACTGAAAACCCCCGCCAAACCCATAGAACAATTACCCCACAACGACGCCGTTGCACTCACCACTTGAAACCGCCGTTCACAGATGTAGCGGTGGGTGTAGGCCCGCCCCCTCGGTCTGGAGGAGGCGAATAGGAGCGTCTAGATGTCGCGCTCTCGTTCCAGGGCGCTCGCGTCGGTACGGATCCGCGTTGAGGACGGTGTCGACAACCTCTCAGTAGAGGCCGAGAAGGAGTGGCTACGCGATGCAGACCGAGTTGCGCGTCCACAACGGAAGACCGCGAACACCGCGAAGTAGACGAGCAGAGTCTTCGACATCCGCGCCCGTACGCGCGCCTTGAGGGCATCCCACATATAGAGCACAGCATCCCCCTCGACGGCATCAATTACTCTTCTCGCATCCTTACACGCGGCGGGCGTGATCCGGACCTCACACTCGAGGTTGCGCGGTTCGCAGACAGCCCTGTACGATAATGCAATTCATTCTCATTATCGCCAGAAGGTTCATCATGCGCGCCACCCACCGCGGGATTCATCCCCTCCTCGCCCTGTTCACCGCGCTCCTCACCCTCGCGCTCTTTGCTACGCCAACGATCGCCGCGCCCTTGGCGCACGCAGTCCCGTTAGAAACGACCTCTCTCACGGAGTACGCCTCCGACGCCTCCGGCTCGACCAACGCTGAGGCCGCACCCTCGTCCCCCGGAGCGCCCGACGATCCCGAGCACCTGCCCGGAGAGGCTGGCTACGGGGACCTCGTGCCCGCCGACCTCACGGTTCCTGCGGGCTCGCCCGGCGCTGACCCGGAGGCGACCCCTGGGCCCGACGGCCGCGTTCCCCACGTGTGCGCTGGCCGCAAGCTCCTCCACCACGCGCATGTTGACGCCGCCTACGTCACCCGTGTCGACGAGATCTTCACCGTTACTGTTGTCGACGGGCGCAAAGTCGTCAAGGACCCAAACTCCGTCTGCGTCCGACTCGCCCCCGACGCGCGTGTCTCCGACTCCCAGGAGGTCTCGCGCATGGTCGTCCCCTCGGGCGGCCTCTTCGACTTCATTGGCAAGCCCGGCGACATTGTCTGGCGTGCCCCCCAGGAGCAGATCGACAACTGGCGTCCCGTCTGGGCTGGCATCGGTGCCTTCGACACGGCGCACGAGGTCGCCCAGCCCGAGGGGATCCTTCTTGACGAGGTGAAGCTCTCGATCGCAAATTCCTCCGGGCCCGGAGCCGTCGAGGTGTGGCGCACCATCGGCACGAACTCCCTGAGTCGAGGGCTCTCTTCCGACCCCTCGCTCGCGCCGCTCTCCCTCCAGGCTGGCTCCCACGGCCACTGGAACTGGACCTTCTCGAAAGCGGGCGTCTACCGGCTCGACATGGTTGCCTCCTACACGTCCACCTGGTCCCAGAGAGCCGTTAATTCCTTGCCCTCGACCATCACGTGGCTCGTCGGCTCCGATGACGAGGTCGGTCTGCCCGAAGGCACCACAACCTCCCTCACTCCGATCGGAACGACTGCCGAGCAGATGAAGGAGAAGATGATCGCTTCCGGCGAACTCTCCACCGAGGAGACGCCCGCCGAGCCCGAGCCCCCCTTCACCCAGGCCGAGGCCCGTAAGCAGATCGAAGCGCTCTTCGGCTCTACTGCGAAGGCGCCAGCCTCACCCTCCTCCCCCTCCCACTACGTCTACAAGGGGACCTTCAAAGACGATGTGCGGGCTGGCGTGCCGATCAAGCGGGTGACCCTCGAGGTGAACGCGAACGGCAAGTCGATCCCCGGGGAACCGATCCTCGAAATCCCCGACTCACTCAAGCAGACGACCGCCGACGGCGACCGCTGGGTCCTGCCTGCCTCCGGTGAGCACGGATCGCTCGGATTCGACTTCACCCAAATGCCCGCCGATCTGCGCTCCGGGCCAGCCGTTTACTCCATCGACACCTTCGACGGCCCCAAGGGTAGCCGCTACATCGCGGGGACCGTCACCGACGGGGCGATGAACGTCACCCTCGATACGACGCGCGACCCCAACCGCGGCTTCACCGTCGATGCAGCCGCAGTTCCCCTCGCCCACGTCTTCACGAAGCCAGGCGTCTACGCCGTCGGTTTCAACATCGAGACGCGCGACAAGGACGGGAACTTCTCCTACAAGTCCCGCTCCGCTCACTTCGTCGTCGGCGACGCCGCGATCTCGGCGCTGCGCGCGATCACCGCGGAGAACAACGGCGAGGCACCCTCACCCTCTCCAAACCCTGCGGATCCGGATGCCGATGCGCCACCGAGCGGTGGCGTTCAGCCCGGCAATCCCTCGATACCCGATCCTGCCAACCCGTCCGCCCCTTCCCGTCCCGGCGACTCGGCGATCCACATCATCACCGAAGGTCACATGGATCAGGCGATGTCCCTGAAGGACGGGAAGGCGGAGGTCTTCGTCGACGACACCGCCGACCCGCGCCACCCCGTCCACCGCGCCTCCGGAACCTTCGCCTACGCCGTCCCCGACTCGACGCACGCGAAGATCCCCGCCGGCGCGAAGGGCTACAGCGAACTCGCCGCTGCGGCACCCGAAGGTGTGTGGAGTCTGCCCGAGACCCAGCTCGAGGGCATCCCCTGGGTCGGCTTCTCAACCCAGCGGGTCGACTACTCGCAGCTCTCAAGCAAGGGCGTCGAGGTCGCGATGAGGAACTTCACCGGCCCCGGTCGCCTCGTCACCGGTTTCTCCTCCCTCTTCGAGGGATTCACGCCCCGACTCGACTCGATGAAGCCCGACATAGTCCTCCGCTACCTCTTTGGATCACACGACCACCAGGCCTTCTACTTCACGAAGCCCGGGCGCTACTCGACCGACTTTGTCTACACCGCGCACCTCGCTGACGGCTCCACCATCGAGAAGACCCTCCATGTGATCTTCCTCGTCGGCGACGACGCCATCAAGAGGGGCGCTGAGCCGAACCCCTCGCCTGAGCCGAACCCCTCGCCCGCACCGAACCCGAACAACGGTGCGCAGCGGCCCGGCCAGCCCGCGCCCGCTCCGGGCACCTCCCCGTCAACCGGATCACCGTCCACGGGCTCCCCCTCAGCAAGTGCGAGCGCCCCGGCCTCGCCGATCGGGAACCCGACCGCGGCCGCCGCGCGCCTCGCCGAGGGTGCCGGGCAGACCGGAACCCCGGTAACCGGTGGGTCGACCGTATCCGGCTCGCTAGTGTCGTCAAACTCGGCGACTGGCGCGGGGTCAACGAGCTCCGACTCCGGCGTATCGGGCGCTTCCAGCGCCGACGACTCCCAGTCGAGCGGCGTCGCGGGTCTGGACTTCGCGGACTCCTCACAGTCAGGAGCGCCCACGACGCGGGCGCTCACCAAGCCCGCTACCCCCGTGAGCGCCCTGCTCAATCCTGAGCGCGGTTCCGCCTCGTACGGGAGCGGCTCGAACTGGTGGCAGTGGATCCTCGTAGGGATCGGTGGTAGCGGACTCGTCGGGGCGGGCGCCTGGGCGCTTCTCCTGCGCAGGCGGTAAACGGCTGCGCAAATAGAGTTCGCTGACACGTCTCCCGGATCAGCTACCCAGCCCGTGACTGAGTGAAATGTGAGCGCCGAGCGGCGGCCCGGACCTTCCCGGTTCGAGCCGTCGCTTCGTCGTCTACTTCTTCGTTTGCGCCTCTGTCTACTTCTTCATCCGAACGAGCCGCTGGCGAACTTGACGCTGGCGCCGAGTTTGACTTTGAGTCTGACTTTGGCGCTGACTCTGACTTTGGCACTGGCAAAGCCTCCACCAGCCTCCGTGTTCCCCAAGCAACACCGGCTCTCCTTCGGACGTGCTTCTCCCGAAGCATTTCAGCCGTCGCGCGTGAAATTAAGCCCGTCCCGTAGTGGCCGTGGGCAACGTCCTCCAACATCGCAACCGCTCCATCGGCACCCCAAAGAAAAAGCATGTGCCGTCATAGCGAATGAGGTGCCAACCGAGCCGCTCAGGAGTCGCGAGAGGCGCCAGCGAGCACCACAGCCCGGTGCCTCCTCCCGAACCCGCAAATGCGCACACTGTCTCGGCTCCATCGGCGCTCCGTCCGCAGGCCCCTTTGGAAAACAGGCAGCTCATCGACCTGATGAGTCTGAGGCTTACGAGGAACTGTACGCGTTCTTGCGGGCGAACCGTCCGAGAAGGTCATGCGCGGGCGTCATCGGCTACAACCCCAAATACCAAGACGGATCCCGCCATGGTGGAACGAACACTGCCTCCAACAAGCAATAATAGAAAACAAGGTAAACGCCTAGGAACAAAACCCAGGACAGTTCAAACCGGTGGCGTGGGTGCAAGCTACAGGTGCGTTTTCTGGATCAGGCTTGATCTTTGAAGCTGATTCTGATGGAACCTTCAGCCGCCTACGACGGCTTGCTTAACCAATACGTTCCACGATTTGCAGATAACCTTAATTCGATAATTGACTCCCGGTGGACATGAATTCAGGCAAGTAAGCGCAAAACTACGAAAACCAGCTTTGCTAGGAAAAGGAACAATTTTTAAAACTAGTTGTTACATCTACATCACTTGAGCCATTGACTAGTGAATCTAAAGCAGGCGAGATGCTAGAGCAGTCAATCAGCATCAATTCCACGCCCATCGCAAGGGAGAATTGGTAGATTTCTCTGACTAGAGGAGAGTGGTTTTTCGCGAACATTCCTGAAGCGTTTTGGCGCATAGCTTACAACGCAAATTCCCTAGCACCATTTAAGATGTCCGTAAATAAGCTGCACAATTTTCAAGATTACCGACACAGAACAATACCGCGTCTGCATCTGTTGAAGAGTATGATGTTCTTCGCACCACTGAGAATTGTTCAACCTCCTCAGGCACATCAAAAATGTCCGAAGAATCAGCCCAAGCTCCTTCGGAAAACCTCACATCTAAAAGTGTTCCGGCGGGCGTATTGATGTATGCAAGCCTCGACAATGGCTCGCCGTACAGCCACGGAATTGTCTTCGGGAAATACATGAACTCAAGGTATCCCGTATTCAAGGTCACCCAACGTCCGCCTCCAGTCCCCGGGCAATCTGAGATCGTCCAATATCTCCCCTCAAGTTCAACAGCATCGGGGAGTAGCTTTGTTAAGGCAAAGGCCAAATCAGAAAGAACTAAATCGCGGCATTCATGAGGAATCTGTCTAAAGAATTTTGATGGCTTCTTATCAAAATCGAAAAGCCCCTCTCGGGCGCCATGCAAATTGTATGGTCCATTCCCAAGCACCCACGACTGCTGATCTTCAACTGGTATTACTGCGTCGAGACTAGAAGGTTGACTGTGGCCAAGATTCAGAGCGCGATTTCTTAAACGTTTGCCGGATGCCCGAAATCTACAGATCTCATCACTTTCGATCTGAGTAAAATCCTTGTTCTTGGACACTGGCATAAACCATAATTTCTCAATATCTTTCCAGGCTTCATCGTGGTTAGTGCGACCATGCTTGTGTTGCGCAAATCGCCTCACCACATTTTGCGCCTTTCCGACGTAAAACTCGCCGTTAGAAAATTCGAGAACATAAATCCCGCGGCGCCGTTCTGGAATTAGCGTTGAGATTGACGCTAATCAATAGACAGAAAAACGTGAATACTGCATGTCAGGAATACTTGTGTTCGCACTCATTTTAACCTCTGGATAAGGTTCATTATGCATGTCAGAAACTGCATCCATAGCAAGAGATGCGGTGAAGAATGTTTCTTGACAGGAAGATTCTCTCGTTAATCGATCTGCACTTGCAGGAACGCCTAGAACAAATCATCGTGAGAGCCAGTTCGAGTGAGCACAAGAAGCAACTCGCTATGTTTCACGCGGTAGATCAGTAGACAGTCACCTTCAAGGTGAATTTCTCGGTATCCTTTCCAGTTTCCCTGCAATGCATGGCCGCGATAGCAGGTGCGTAGCTCTTCACGGTTTTGCCGCATAAGAGCTTCGATAGCATCCGCCAGCTTTGCAGCGTCGTAATGCTTTTTGAAAAGAGCCTTGGCATCACGCTTGAACTGATTTGTGCGAAAGACGCTAGTCAGCTTCATTGAGGTCTTCCATCAGCTCAGCGACATTTCGAAACGAAGCACCAGAGCGAGACTCAACTTCAGCTCTCGACAAGGCATTAGTTGGACTCTCGCGGCGTGGCGTGAACGGGATACCGTTACTGACAATCGACTGCCTCAAAAACATATTGATCGCAGTGCTCATATCTAACCCGAGGTCACGGAACAACTCCGCGGCCTGAGCTTTCGTCTCATCATCTGTCCGAAAAGAAACATTAGCCATCTCAATCACCTCGAAAAGCGCAGTGAATATTACTCTGTACGCAGAGTAGCATTAATATACATTACTTTGAACACTTTATAGGCTAGCTTTTCTGCCTGCACCTGCGTAGCTGAATACCCTTCGCAACCGCCAGATACGTTAAAATTTTGCATCAAACTGAGCGTTCAAGTGGATCCACCTGTGGGAATCGAACCCACGACCTATTCATTACGAGTGAATCGCTCTGCCGACTGAGCTAAGGCGGCGCGCCCACCGTTCCCCGCGAGGGGTGTTCAGACAACGGCGCGAGTCGAATGGCCTCAACGATCCGGGGCAAACTGGTAAGAACGCGCCCTGTCATGGAAAGCCTCACCCCCGAAGCACCCTGGCCACTCCAGAAAGTCCGACCCTTCACACGCACCGAGCAGTCGGCCATACCCGGTTGGCAAGAGCCGATTCCATCGGAGGTAAACTCGGCTCACGGACAGCCTCCCGGTCCGAGAGCGTCCTCTGCCCAAGAGTACCCTCGCTCCGAAGAACGCCCACCCGACCCCACCTTCACTTCCCGCAGGCGAGGCCCGTCTCGGGCACACTTCCCGAGACGAGCCAGCCCTCGACCGCGCCGCCAAGGACGAGGAGGGGCGTTCCCGCAGCATCGGCCGATGCGAATCACCTCGATGAAGTCCTCACACGTCGACGCCTCAATGTAATCGGCGACTGGAGATGGGGGGAATCGAACCCCCGTCCAATAGCCGGCCCCGAATTCTTCTCCGAGCGCAGTCTACGGTTTTATTTCTCGGCCCCCGGC
>ERZ773180.179-NODE-179-length-43451-cov-4.748779_pt1 | contig 43451 bp, 40 predicted proteins | sample MGYA00511080_ERZ773180 | MGnify/ENA primary metagenome ERZ773180 (study PRJEB29015, sample SAMEA2738175) | human oral metagenome | biome: human oral; feature: human-associated habitat; material: saliva | place: China | collected 2178 ... | reverse complement strand
GGTCCTAAGGTAGCGAAATTCCTTGTCGGGTAAGTTCCGACCTGCACGAATGGTGAAATGATTTGGGAGCTGTCTTGGCCGGAGACCTGGTGAAGTTGTAATGCCGGTGAAGATACCGGTTACCTGCAGTAGGACGGAAAGACCCCGTGGAGCTTTACTGTAGCCTGGCATTGGGTTTCGGCAATGTGTGTATAGGATAGCTGGGAGGCTAAGAAGATATGGCGTCAGCTGTATTGGAGCCGCTGTTGGAATACCAGCCACGCATTGTTGGGATTCTAATCTCATAAGATGGGAGACAGTGCTAGGTGGGCAGTTTGACTGGGGCGGTCGCCTCCAAAAGAGTAACGGAGGCGTTCAAAGGTTCCCTCAGGCTGGATGGAAATCAGCCGGAGAGTGCAAACGCAAAAGGGAGCTTGACTGCGAGACTGACGGGTCGAGCAGGCACGAAAGTGGGAGTTAGTGATCCGGCGGTGCTGAATGGAAAGGCCGTCGCTCAACGGATAAAAGCTACCCCGGGGATAACAGGCTGATACTTCCCAAGAGTCCATATCGACGGAAGTGTTTGGCACCTCGATGTCGGCTCGTCTCATCCTGGGGCTGGAGAAGGTCCCAAGGGTTGGGCTGTTCGCCCATTAAAGAGGCACGCGAGCTGGGTTCAGAACGTCGTGAGACAGTTCGGTCCCTATCCACTGCAGGCGTCAGAATATTGAAGGGATCTGTCCTTAGTACGAGAGGACCGGGATGGACGGACCAATGATGTACCGGTTGTCACGCCAGTGGCACGGCCGGGTAGTCACGTCCGGAAGGGATAACCGCTGAAAGCATCTAAGCGGGAAGCCCACCCTGAGATGAATGTTCTTTCAAGCATCCGCCGAGAACAGGCGGTGATAGGCCGGGGGTGCAAGCATGGTGACATGTTCAGCTGACCGGTACTAATAATGCGTAAGCTTACTTCAAAACTCTTTTACTTATACTATTTATTTCTCATTGCCCTTTTACTTAAATGGCAATACAAGAATGTTTGGTGATTATAGCGGCAGGGATACACCCGGTCACATTCCGAACCCGGAAGTTAAGTCTGCCTGCGCCTAAGATACTTGGATTAAGTTCCAGGGAAAATCGGTCGTCGCCAAACTTTTCAAATTGTGTCTCCGTGGCTCAGTCGGTTAGAGCATCTGGCTGTTAACCAGAGGGTCGTTGGTTCGAGTCCAACCGGGGACGCCATTTTTTTTTATATGAATTTTTTTATTATGTCACAGTATCTGAAAATATTGGAACTGCTTATGACAAACTATATTTTTCAACTCAATTTACCCCTTCATTTTTTCTTGCTTATTTGGTATAATATGTATTATAATTGGAAATAATATGTAATTATTTTTTATAAATTATGAAAATGTATTATATTTACTATAATATGTTAATGAAGGTGAGTTTCTTTATGGAGAAACTGCTTATTGAAATTAAAAATAAACAAGGTCTTCATTTGAGGCCTGCCACTTTAATATTTAAAACTTTAAATGGATATGATTCTAAATTGTGGATTGGAGAAACTGATAATAGGGAAGAAATGCTGGAAGTTAAGCGTGTCTTTGATTTGTTAGATTTAGCTGCTAGTGAAGGGACTAAATTATTTTTAATTGCTGAAGGAAAAGATGAAGTTTTATTATTGAATGATTTGAGAGAACTTATTGAAGTGGAAAAGTTTGGAGAAGAGTAAAATAATAGGAAATATTGATTTATAGTAATTTTATCAGAAAATTTTATAGAGTTGCTTATAAATTAGAGTTGCTTATAAATTATAAAAAATTAAAGTTTATAAAAATTTGGGATATACTATATTGTGAATGAGGAGATATGGCTATGAATGATTTGAACAATGATTTATTTGAGGAAATGCTAAATGATTATCTGCCTGAGGAAAAGAAATCCGGAGATGTAATTAGCGGAATAATTACTAGAAAAGATATGGATTTTGCTTATTTGGATTTATCAGGAAAACAGGAAGGTAGAATTCTTATCCGTGAAGTTGAGGATTTTAATGTAGGTGACACAATAGAAGTTAAAGTATTGAGAAGTGATGAGGAATTTGTAATTGTATCTAAATTCTTGCTTGATAAAGCTAAAGAATTTTCATCTTATGAAGTTGATGAAATTGTATCTGGAACAATATTAAAGAAAGTAAAAGGTGGATATTCAGTAAGAGTTGGAAAAAATGAGGCATTTTTACCATTTTCTCTTGCAAGTTTAGAAAGAGATAAAGATTATACAGGAGAAAAATTCAAGTTTTTAATTAAGGAAAAAGGAAGAAATAACCTTACAGTATCTAGAACAGACTTAGTAAAGAAAGAAGAATTAGATTATTTCAGTTCTTTAAATGTTGGAGATATTGTAGAGGGAAAAGTTAAGGAAGTACTCGATTTTGGTGTAATACTTGAATTAGGACCTACTACAGGATTTATTCATATTTCTGAAGTATCGTGGGATCAAGTTTCTGATTTGATTGAAAAATTTGGAATAAATGATGTTGTTAAAGCTAAAGTTATAGAAAAAGATGAAGAAAAAAGAAAAATAAAGCTAAGCTTGAAGCAGCTTGAAGTAGATCCATGGGTTGAATTTAAAAATACACATAATGTTGGAGATGTAATAAAGGGAACAGTAAAAGAAATACTTGATTTTGGACTTGTTGTTGACCTTTCAAGAAATAAAGGTTTTGTTCATATTTCAGAACTTGCATGGAATAATGCGGCTAAAGTATTGAAGGAATTTAAAGAAGGCGACGTTATTGAAGCTAAAATCATAAATATTGATGATGAAAAGAAAAATATTAAGTTAAGTGTAAAGCAGTTGACAGAAAATCCTTGGGATTCAGTAAAAGAAAAATATAATATAGGAGATATACTTGAAAGACCAATTGCTGAAATTTTTGAATTTGGACTGCTTGTGGAACTTGAAAAGGATGTAGAAGGATTACTTCACATTTCTGATATTTCCTATAGAAGAGTTACTAACTTACCTTCAAGATACAACGTTGGAGAAATTATTAAATTTAAAATTATAGACTTTAATAATGAAAAAAGCAGATTGTCTTTAAGTGCAAAAGCTTTGCTGGATGATGTATGGGAAAAAATTGAAGAAAGCTATAATATTGGAGATATAGTAAAAGGTAAAGTCATAAATGTTCAGGAATATGGAATTTTTGTTGAAGTTCAGGAAGGAATAGAAGTATTTATACACAGAAATGAATTTTCATGGGATAAAAATGAACATTTGGAATATAAATTAGGTGATGAAGTAGAGTTTAAAATAATACATGTTGATAAAGCTGGAAAGAAAATAGGAGGAAGTATAAAACAGTTGACAATTTCTCCTTGGAAGGAAGCGGCTGAGCAATATAAAGTAGGAAATAAAGTTGTTGTACCTATAACAAGTATTCAGGAAAACTTTGCTTTAGTAAAATTAACAGACAGATTTGATGGAATAATACCTAAAAAAGAACTTACAGAAGAATTTTTAAAGGATATTTCAGAGAAATTTTCTGTAGGAGATGAAGTGGAAGCAATAGTAACAGAATTGAATGAAAAGAAAAAATCAATAATTCTTTCAGTTAAGAAAATACAGGAAATAGAAGAAAGTAAAGAAATGGAAGAATTAATGAAAAAATATGGAGTATAGTCCAGACTTTAAATTTTGAAATATATTTATTCCCTTGAGAAGAGCGGTTTGAAAGAGCTGTGATTTAAAAGGGAATTTTTTTGAAATAATTTTTGATATTTTTCTGTATATCAAATAAAAAATAAACATAAATTTTCCATTAATGTGATATAATAATGTGGTAGTTAGCAATGAATAGAAGAAAGGAATAAAATGGATATAATAAGGAAATATTATGAAAAATTTAGGAGTTTAAATCCTAAAAATACGGAAATAAAATTACTGGTAATTATTTTAATGATAGGATTATTTTTATTCAGAGGAATACATGAATTTGAATTTTCATGGGAACTTGTTATTTCATTAGCTGTACTTGTATTTTCAATGACTTGTCATGAGGTGGCACATGGCTATGTTGCCTATAAGTTTGGAGATGATACGGCAAAAAGGGAAGGAAGGATAACGTTAAATCCTTTGAAGCATTTGGATTTGACAGGAATGATACTTCCGATTATGCTGCTGTTAAGTGGCTCAGGCTTTTTAATAGGTTGGGCAAAACCGGTACCTGTGAATTTTTCAAGATTAAAGCCTAACAGACTTGGATTATTCTGTGTTTCAATAGCAGGAATTACAGTAAATTTCATATTTGCAGCCATAGCACTGGTAATTATAAGAGTATTTGGAAGAAACTTTGATATTAATGGACTGGTAATGACAGCACTGCTGAGTGTGTATATTATAAATCTGGCATTAGGATTGTTTAATCTTATTCCTGTGACACCTCTTGACGGAGGAAGAATTATTTATTCGATAGCTGGAACAAAGGTAAGGGATTTCTATAATCAGATTGAAAAATATGGGATTGTAATAATTCTGTTTTTAGCATATATAGGATTTGTGTCAGACTATCTTTCAGTAGTACTTTCATTTTTTTTAAGTCTGACAGGAATAAATATAGGACTTGGATTATAAAATAAGAAATAGGAGTTGAGGGAAATGAAAAAAAGAATATTGTCTATAATTTTGTTTTTGGTAGTATGTTTAGGAGTGGAAGCTGTTACGAGGAAGGAACTGACACAGGAAGTACTTTCAAAGATAGGTATAAAACAGGAAATAATTGATGAAACAATAAAACTAGATGAAAAATTTGCAGGAAAATCGATTTTTAGTATGGATGAGGATGAATTAGATGCAAGAATAAAAATGATGGAAGAAATTTTGGAAAAGGATGACAGAAATTTCGATCTTAATGATGAGCTTTTTACAATATATATCTTAAGTGAAAAGAAGGATTATGAAAAGGCAAAACAATATCTTGAAAAAAGTGATAAGTATAATGACAAGTTCAGTTCTTATTTTAATAATATAGTGTATAATAGGAAAGTAGGAAAAAAGAAAGAGGCTGAAAAAATTTATAATAAACTTAGAAAGGAATTTAAGGATAAGCCTCTTATAGATTTAGCTGACATTTTCCTAGAAGCTATGACTGGTGATGATGAGGATGACAGTCTTTCAGTAATGGATGAAAATTTCCTTGAAAATAATTTTTATCTGAATAATCCTATTGAAAATCCTGAAGTCAGCGATCATCCTCTAGATAATATTTCAAAAACTTCTGAAAAGGATTCTGCAGATGATAAGGAAGATTATGAAGAATATAAAAAAATGATAAAGGAATTGACTAAAGTATCCATTGAAAGAACGAAAAAGCAGAAGGAAGAAATTGAAAAAATGAAAGGAATAGTCGCTTATTTTAGTAACGATGAAAAACAGAGGGAATTTAATATAAGTGATGACACAGTCAGAGGATTTGAACTGCAATTCCGTACACAGGAAATGTCAGATATAGGGATAAATGAAGGAGCTGAAAAGGCAGTTCAATATTATCTGGAAAATGTAGTAAGTGATACAGCTACTGAAGATGCAATACGTTTTAATAAGGATGATGAAGAATCATTATATTTTTCAGCAATGTATCTGCTTTCAATGACAGGAGATGAAAAGAAAATAGATAAGTACTCTAAGCAGCTGGAAAATACAAGAAATATGAAGATATTGCAAAAGTATTATGGAAAAGAGGAAAGTAAAAAAGCTCCGGAAAATACCTCAAAAGGAAAAAATAAAAAGGAATCTAAGAAAAAAAGGGGTAAATAAATATTGAAAACAGTAGAAAAAGAAACAGTTATTGAATTTGAAGAAAAAAAATCAAAATTTATAGGATATATAAAACCTGTTTCCACTGTGGAAGAAGCTGAAAAGTTTATAGCCTCAATAAGGGAAATGCATCCAAATGCAACACATAATGTTCCTCTTTACAGGGTTGTAGAAGAAGGTCAGGAGTATTTTAAATATAATGATGATGGTGAACCGACAAATACAGCAGGAAAACCGATGGCTGAAATACTTAATATTCTTGATGTGTATAATGTGGCAATTGTGGCTACGAGATACTTTGGAGGTATTAAACTTGGAGCAGGTGGACTCATACGAAATTATGCAAAGACAGCAAAAATTGCAGTAAATGAAGCAGGGATAGTTGAGTATAAGGAAAAATCCTTATTTATAATCGATTATGATTATGAATATACTGGAGAAGTTGAAAGCTTTCTGAATATGTATAAAAAGGAATTTGAAATTGAAATTGTTGAAAAAAACTATTCCAGCAGGGTAACAATGAAAATAAAGGCGGATAGTGAAATTGAAGAAAAATTGAATGAAATGAATAAACTGATTGTAATAAAATTATAACAGTACAGGAAAATATTGAATTATGAAAAATAAGGAGGAAAAATGAAACAGGTAGTGGCAATTGTTGGAAGACCTAATGTCGGGAAATCAACACTGTTTAATAAATTAATAGGTGACAGACTTTCCATAGTAAAAAATGAACCTGGTGTTACGAGGGACAGACTTTATCGTGAAATGGAATGGTCAGGAAAAGAGTTTCTGTTAGTGGATACAGGAGGACTTGAGCCTAAAACAGATGATTTTATGATGAATAAAATAAAGGAACAGGCACAGGTGGCAATAGATGAAGCAGATGTTGTAATATTTCTGGTAGATGGAAAATCAGGAATAACAGGACTTGATGAAGATGTTGCAAATGTACTTAGAAAAAAAGATAAAAAAGTAGTAGTGGCTGTCAACAAAATTGATAATTATATGAGGGATCAGGAAAATATACTGGAATTTTATGCTTTAGGATTTGAAGACGTAATAGGAATTTCCGGGGAACATAAGATAAACTTGGGAGACTTACTTGATGCAGTAATTTCAAAATTTGACAGGAAAAAGGAAAAAAGTAGGGAAGAAGGGTTGAAAATAGCAGTTCTTGGAAGACCAAACGCAGGGAAATCTTCACTTGTGAATAAGCTTTTAAATGAAGAAAGATCCATTGTAAGTGATATTGCGGGAACAACAAGGGATTCTATAGATTCTTCACTTAAGTATGATGGAGAAACTTACACTCTTATAGATACAGCAGGAATAAGAAAACAGTCAAAAATAGAAGACTCAATAGAATATTACAGTGTATTAAGGGCAGTAAAATCAATAAAAAGGGCAGATGTATGTGTCCTTATGCTTGATGCGACTGAGCTTTTAACTGAACAGGATAAGAGGGTGGCAGGATTAATATATGACGAAAGAAAGCCTATTATAATTGCTATAAATAAATGGGATCTTATAGAAAAAGATAATACAAGCGTAAAGAAATTTACTGAGCTTGTAAAGGCTGACCTTCCATTCCTGAGCTATGCTCCGATAATAACTATTTCAGCATTAACAGGAAAAAGAACAATAAATATACTTGAACAGGCTAAATTTATAAATGAAGAATATCATAAGAAAATTACAACAGGACTTCTGAATCAGATTTTATCAGAAATGATAGCACAGAATCCGGTTCCAACAAGAAAGGGAAGAGCTGTAAAAATAAATTATGCAACACAGGTAGGCGAAGCTCCTCCAAGATTTGTATTCTTCTCAAATAATCCAGAACTGATACACTTTTCATATCAGAGATATATTGAAAATAAGCTGAGGGAATATTTTGGATTTGAAGGATGTCCGATAGATATAGTGTTTAATAAGAAAAATGAAGGTTATTAATTGTAGGAGCAGTCATGAAAATTTATAATGAAGAAAAGATAAAAAAGATAAGAAATATACTAATTGTAAATGTTTTAGCCCTAATTTCCATACTTTTATTTTTCCAGGTTTACAGTTATTTTGTAAAACCGCTAAAATTAGTAATAAGTACAATTTTCCCATTTATACTTTCGTTTGTTATAGTTTATTCACTTATGCCTTTTATAGATATGCTAAGTGAAAAACCAAAAGCTTCTGCACTTGCAGGGAATGGGAAAAAAAGTAAAAAATTGAATAGAAATCTTGCTATTTTAATAGTTCTGGTAATATTCTTTTCAATTTTTATATATATTGTTCTTGCATTTATTCCGATAGTTGCGAAACAGTTATCGAGCTTGATTGAGTTTTTTCTGAAAAATCAGGATAAAATGCAGAAGGATATGTTTGCTTTTCTGGAATCAAATAACATTGATTTAAGGGATACTATAATAAATTCCAAGGAAGTAATAATAAACAATACGCTGAAGGTTTTAAATTCAAGTTTTTCAGTGTTAAACAGTATGTTCAGTTTACTTTTTATGACACCTATTTTTACAATAATGCTTATATTCAGTTATGACAGTATTGAAAAAAAGGTTGAAGAAAAGCTTACAGACTATGGACTTAGAGACTGGATAGGATTAATAAAGGATATGGATAAGTCAATAGGTGACTATATAATAGTAACAATGAAGGACAGTATGATTGTAGGTATATGTTCCTACATAATATTTTTCTTTTTGAAACTTGAGTATAGTTCGTTATTTGCACTTATAATAGGAATAGGAAACGTTATTCCATTTATAGGACCGTTTATAGGACTGATACCGGTAATAATGTATGCCATGACAAAGTCTTTCAGGCTTACAATAATGATAATAGTGTGCATAACTATACTTCAGACTATAGAAGCAAATATAATAAAACCATGGCTTACAAGAGCCTCACTTAAAATTCATCCGATAACGACATTGCTTGTAGTTCTTATAGGAGGAGCATTGTTTGGGATAGGAGGAGCATTTATTGCAATTCCTGTATATATAATTCTGAAATCGGTGTGGATATTTTGTGAGAACAAATATTTTTCAGAATTGAAACAATTGAAATAAAGAAAATGAAGAGTCAATTTATAATATAAAAAATTTACAAATGTTGAAAATCTTAAAAAAATGTGGTATAAATAAAAAAAGAACATAACGTTATACAAATATCAGATTTTTAAAAGTTAAAAAAATAAAGGTATCTGTATAAGTATTTTGGAGAGGAGAAATTCATGAACAATTGCGACAAGGGAGAAGCGGAAGTAAAAGGATGTCTTTATTTTACAATATCAAAGTTATTCAGAATAGTAAATAAGGTTGCTGAGGAATCTTTCAGTAAAATGGACATATGTCCTACACATGGTTTTCTGATGGTATTATTACAGGAAGATGAAGAAGGGCTGTCAGTTAATAAAATATCAGAAACACTTACAATAGCGCCTTCTACTGTTACGAGATTTGTTGACAAACTTGTATCAAAGGGATATGTGGAGAGGATAAAAGTTGGAAAACAGTCATTTACTAAAATAACAAAAGAAGGTAAGAAAATTATGCCTGAAGTGTATGCCTGCTGGGGAGATATTTTCAAGAAAGTTGAATCAATGGCAGGAGAAAAAGAATACATGAATAATGTGGCAAAAGTTATTACAGAATTTGCAGAGTTAATGGAAGAAAATCAGAAGAATTTATAATTTTTAGAAGGAAGAGACAGATGTTAAAAAAGAAAGTATATTTTTCACCTTATATAACGATTTTAATGTCCTTTTTTATAGTAATATTAATAGGAGGTGGAATTCTTTCTTTACCTTTTGTTACAATAAGTGGAAAAGGGACAAAATTAATAGAAGGAATATTTACTGCAACTTCGGCAGTTTGTGTAACAGGGCTTACAGTAAATGATGTAAGCACTACTTATAATTTAATTGGTAAAACGATAATACTGATTTTAATTCAATTAGGAGGAATAGGTCTTATTACATTTTCCTCCCTTTTAATATTACTGGTTTCAAAGGAAATCAGCTATTATACTAAGAAAGTCGTGCAGGAAGATATAAACGCTGAAACAGTATTTAATATACATAAATATATAAAAAAGGTAATTATTACAGTTTTATTGATAGAATTAATAGGGGCAGTCATATTATTTTTTGAATTTATCAAAAAATTTAAAATTTCAGAAGCAATTTATTATTCTATATTTCATTCGGTTTCAGCATTTTGTAATGCAGGCTTTTCTTTATTTTCAGATAATTTGGAGTCCTTTAAGGGAAGTATGATAATAAATACAGCAGTTCCTGTACTTATAATAGTTGGAGGAATGGGTTTTTCCACTATAATTAATGTTTATAGATATTTAAGAAAAGAAGATAAGAGAATTACTACCACTTCAAAGATAGCATTAAAGGTAACTGCGGGATTTGTTATTTTTGGAGCATTTTTTATATTTATTTTTGAATATGCCAATATTAAAACAATGGGAAATTATACATTTATAGAAAAAATTGGAGTGGCATTTTTTCAAAGTGTAACTGCCAGAACAGCAGGATTTAATACTATGCCACTTGCAGGAATGAAGGAAATAACAGCACTTTTGTTTGTTTTTTTAATGTTTGTCGGAGCTTCTCCCGGATCAACAGGAGGAGGAGTAAAAACAACTACATTTGGCCTAATTGTTTTAGGAGTGATAACAATAATTAAGAATAAGGAATATATAGAATATAACGGAAGAAAAATAAGCTGGACCAACTTTAACAGGGCAGTTTCAATAGTTTTTATATCAATCTGTTATATAATAGTTGTTTTATTTTTACTTATACTGTTAGAACCGGATGTAAATGTCATAAATCTGTTATTTGAACTAGTTTCAGCGTTTGGAACAGCAGGAGTGACAAGAAACTTGACTCCTTATCTTGGGGATATGTCAAAAATTTTACTAATAATTACTATGTTTATTGGTAGGGTCGGTCCCTTGACAATAGTGTCAGCATTATCATTGAAAAAGATAAAATCAGGAAAATATAAGTATCCTGAAGAAAATATACTAATAGGATAATTTTAGAAAGGAAATATAAAAAATGGAAGGATATCTTGTTATCGGTATAGGACGTTTTGGAAAAAGTGTAGCAAGAACACTGTATGAAAATAACAAAACAGTTTTAGCAATTGATGAAAATGAGGAAGTTATACAGCAGATTATTGATAATCAGATTGTAGGCAATGCCGTTGTTTTAAATGCAACTGATGAAAATGCCCTGAAAAAAGTGATTAATAATGATTTTGATACGGCTTTTGTATGTATTGGGACAGATATACAGTCAAGTATTTTAATAACTGTTACTTTAAAAGAACTGGGCATAAAAAAAATTATATGTAAAGCCAGAACTGAAAAGCAGGGAAAGGTTTTAGAAAAAATAGGTGCAGATATGGTTGTTTACCCGGAAAGGGAAATGGGAGAAACTTTAGCAAAGAAAATTATGAATCCTAAACTGACAGATTACTTTAAATTTTCTGAAGAATACAATATTTTTGAATTTGAGGTTCCGGAAGAATTTATAGGAAAAAATTTGAAGGAACTGGACTTACGTAACAAATATGAAATGAATATCATAGGAATAAAACAGGGAAAAGAACATATGAATATAAGTCCTAATTCTGAAACTGTAATAGAAAAGGGAAATATATTATTAGTAATAACAAATAATAAAAATGACATTAATTTGTTTGAAAATTAATAAAACCAGTTGACAAAAAATACATAATTCTATATAATTAACATATGAACAGTCGCTCATATGTTATAAAAAACTATAATATAAAACAGAGAGGTGAAAAATGAAAAAGGAAACACTAGTTTGCGAATGTACTGTTATACATCAGGAGGTAATTGATAAAATAAAATTGCCTGAGGAAGAACTTTTATATGATTTAGGTGATTTCTTTAAAATATTAGGAGATAGTACAAGAATCAAAATATTGAGTGCTTTATTCCAGTCTGAAATGTGCGTGTGTGATATAGCAGCTTTACTTGGAATGACACAATCGGCTATTTCTCATCAGTTGAGGGTGCTTAAACAGGGAAGACTTGTAAAACATAGAAAAGAAGGAAAGGTTGTCTACTATTCATTAGATGATGATCATATTAAACACATTGTGGATCAGGGGCTGACTCATATATCTGAAAAGAGATAATCAGTTAAATTAATAAAATTGTAGAATTTATATGGCTTTTATCATGGATTAGAATTATTATGTATTTAGGAATTATGTATTTATGTCGAAGGGGATAAAAATGAAAAGCGAAAGTAACCAAATAATTTTATCTATAAAAGGTCTGCAATGTGCAAACTGTGCAGCAAAAATAGAGAAAAAAATAAATGATATTAATGAAATAGAAGAGGCAAATCTTGACTTTATTGGTGAAAAAATACTTATTAAAACAAGTGAAACAAATGAAATTAAATTAATAGACACGATTCAGAAAATAGCAGACAGTATTGAAGATGGAGTAACTATTTCTTCAAGAAAGAAAGCTGATAACAAAGAGGCTCATGGAGATGCAGATGCACATGGACATTCTAATAATCATGGTGGGGAAGTTGCAAGAATAATAAAACTACTTATAGTTGGTGGAATATTTTTCTGCCTTGCCCTTATGTTGCCTTTACCTTTTAAATACAGGGGAGTAAGAATGAGATTATATCTTCTGAGCTATATAATAGTTGGAGGAGATGTACTTTTAAAGGCTTTTAAAAATATAAAAAGAGGAAGAATTTTTGACGAAAACTTTTTAATGAGTATAGCTACAATAGGGGCGTTTGCTGTGGGAGAATATCCGGAAGCTGTGGCAGTAATGCTTTTCTACCAAGTGGGAGAAATGTTTCAGGGAATAGCAGTAAACAGATCAAGAAAGTCGATTTCTGAGCTGATGGATATTAGACCTGATTTTGCAAATTTGAAAATAGGAGATAAAATAGAAAAGGTTTCACCTGAGGATGTAAAACCAGGAGATATTATAATTGTAAAACCGGGAGAAAAAGTTCCACTGGATGGGGAAATTGTAAGCGGATATTCTGCTTTTGATACATCTGCCCTGACAGGTGAATCACTTCCATGTGAAATGGGAGAAGGAAGCCAGATTTTGAGTGGATATATTAATAAAACAGGTCTTATTAATGTAAAAGTGACTAAGATATTTGCTGAATCAACAGTTTCTAAAATATTGGATCTGGTTCAGAATGCAAGCAGTAAAAAATCTAAAACAGAAAATTTTATAACAAAGTTTGCAAGTTACTATACTCCGGTAGTAGTTATTATTGCTGTGTTAATTTCTGTTGTTCCACCGTTATTTATAAGAGGTGCAGTTTTTGCCGATTATTCAGAATGGATATATAAAGGTCTTGTATTTTTAGTTTTATCATGTCCATGTGCCCTTGTAATTTCCATACCGTTAGGTTTCTTTGGGGGAATTGGAGGAGCTTCAAAACATGGAATATTAATCAAAGGTGGAAATTATCTGGAAGCGTTGAATAAGGTGCATACAGTAGTTATGGACAAAACAGGGACACTGACTAAAGGAATTTTTAAGGTTACAGAAATTAATGTAAGTGACTCTGAATGGTCAGAGGATGAGCTTCTGAAGTATACAGCTTATGCAGAAAGCTTTTCAAATCACCCTATTGCATGCTCAATAGTTGAAGAATATGAAAGAAATCATGAAAAAATAAATAAGGCTTTAATCTCTGATTTTGAGGAAATTTCAGGATATGGAATAAAAGTCACTGCAGATGGAAGAAAAATAACAGCTGGAAATACAAAGCTGATGAACTTTGAAAATATCAGTTTTACAGAAAGTGAAGAAGCAGGTACAGTTATTTATGTTGCAGCTGACGGGAAATATGTTGGAAATATACTGATTGCCGATGAGATAAAGGAAGATTCCATGAAGGCAGTGGAAGAAATGAAGAAAAATGGTGTAAAAGAAGTTGTAATGCTGACAGGGGATACAAGAAAAATTGGAGAAAGTATAGCAGAGAAACTGCATATAGACAAAGTATTTACAGAATTACTTCCTGATCAGAAGGTACAAAAGCTTGAAGAACTTTTTATGCAAAAATCAGAAAATGAAAAAATTATATTTGTAGGTGACGGAATAAATGATGCACCTGTTCTGGCGAGAGCTGATATAGGAGTTGCTATGGGAGGAGTTGGAAGTGATGCGGCAATAGAAGCTGCAGATGTGGTAATAATGAATGATGAACCTTCTAAAATAGTAACTGCAATGAAAATAGCAAAAAGAACCCGTACAATAGTGTGGCAGAATATAATAATTGCATTAGGGGTTAAGTTTATAGTACTTGCACTTGGAATTGGAGGGCATGCAACAATGTGGGAGGCAGTTTTTGCAGATGTTGGCGTTGCTCTGATTGCAATTTTAAATGCCATGAGAGTTATGAAAGGAAAATTTTAAGTACAAAATAAATTTTAAAGATATTAGTAAAATTAAGTATTAAAATAAAAAAATTAAAATGGGGAGCAGAAAACTGTCTCAAGATAGGAAAAACAGAATGTATGAAAAATAATTTATAAATAAAATTTTCATATCAACTTTTAAGTTTTTCTTGTGGGACAGCTACTGCTCCTATTTTTGAAAATAACTGAAATAGGAAAAAATTGTGAATATATTTTAAATAATTAGTAAAAAAATATCTCATAATTGAAAAAATGTGCTATAATTTATAATAATGAAAAATTATTGAAAATAAAATTGGAGATATGGAATGACAAAAATTGCCGGAAATTTTAAGCAGAATCTTCTTTCTCAAGGGGAGATGCAGAAAAAAATAAAGGAATTGCAGGAAAGCGGGAAAAAAGTAGTTTTTACAAATGGAGTGTTTGATATACTTCATGTTGGACATCTTACTTATCTTGAGGAAGCAAGAGATTTGGGAGATGTTCTCGTAGTAGGAGTAAATAGTGACAGTTCCGTAAAAACAAATAAGGGAGATAAGAGGCCTATAAATCCTGAAAAGTTTAGGGCTGAAATGCTTCTTGGATTAAAATTCGTTGATTTTACTGTAATATTTGATGAAAAGACTCCAGAAAATCTTCTGGATTTATTAAAGCCGGATATTCATGTAAAGGGCGGAGATTACAGAAAGGAAGATTTACCTGAAACAGAAATTGTGGAAAAAAATGGCGGAGAAGTAAAGATACTTTCCTTTGTTGACAATATATCCACAACAGAAATTATAAAAAAAATAATAAATGTATATTCTGAAAAATAAATAATAGAAATTTTAAAAAATTAGAAATGGGAAAAAATGAAGGAAAAAATATTAACATTTGAGGAAATAGACAGGCTAGCAGTTAAAATAGCCGGAAAAATGAAAAATGGAGGCTGTCTGGGGCTCATAGGGGATCTGGGTACCGGAAAAACTACCTTTACAAAAAGAATATGTAAGGAATATAATATTCACGAGAATATAAAGAGCCCTACATTTACATATGTTATAGAATATACTTCAGGTGATGTGACAGTATATCATTTTGATGCGTACAGAATAATAAATTCTGAAGAAATATATGAAATAGGATTTGAAGACTATATAGGTGAAGAAAATGCAGTTGTAATAGTTGAATGGGCAGACAATATAATAGATGAGATGCCTGAACACACAGTATATATTGAGATATCCTATAATGATGAAACAAGTAGAAAAATATCCATGTATAAATTAAAAAACGGAGAAAAAGAATATGTTGACTTTTGCAATAACAACGGCAACTAAGCTCGCGGGAATTTCCCTACATAAAGATAACAGATTACTGGGAGAGATTAAAATCGAAGTTTCCAGAACTCATTCTACAACTATACTTGACCAGATTGACAGCCTATTTGCATGGACAGGAGAAAAACTGGATAATGTAGAAAATGTTCTAGTTTCAATAGGTCCAGGTTCCTTTACAGGAGTTAGGATAGCAATATCAGTAGTAAAAGGAATGTTTTATGGAAGAAATGTAAACTTTTATCAGGTGAATGAGCTGGATGCCTTGGCTTATCAGGCATTTTACAGTTTAGACAGTGGTTTTTTATTACAGAATAACAGAAATGATGAAGATAGTAAAATAGAAATATATTCCATGATAGATTCAGGGAAGGAAAAAATATATTGTGCAGCTTATGAAACGGAGGCTTCAAAACAAAAACTTAAACAAATTGAAGATTATGAAGTGATTAAGCTTGAAAAATTGCTGGAAAAGCTGGATAATAAAAATAAAAAAATAGTAATTATTGGAGATGCAGGGATCAATTACAAGGAAAAAATTACAGGAACACTAAAGAATAAAGTATTGTTCCTGACAGATGATAGAATGAGAATATCAACTGCAACATTTGTACAAATGTTTTTAAATAATATATTGGAAAAAAGTGATATTTTTCAGTTAAAGCCTGACTACTTGGAAAAATCTCAGGCGGAAAGGGATAAAAAATAATGGGTTTAAAAGATAGACTTGCAGCACCTAAAAAAGGATTTTTTGGGAAACTTAAGGAAGTGCTTTTAGGAAAGGCTATTGATGATGATCTGTATGAAGAACTGGAAGAACTGTTAATCCAGTCTGATATAGGAATGAAAATGACTATGCAGCTTGTGGAAGAGCTGGAAAAACAAGTGAGTAAAAAGAAACTGAAAACATCTGAAGCTGTGTATGACCAGCTAAAGGAACTGCTGAAGGAAAAACTTATAAGTAACAATTCCTCAGATGAAAGTTCAGGAGTAAAGATAAAAGACGGTGAACTTAATATAATCCTTGTTGTGGGAGTAAATGGTGTCGGAAAGACAACTTCCATAGGGAAAATAGCTAATCAGCTTAAAAATCAAGGGAAAAAGGTTATAATAGGAGCTGGAGATACATTCAGGGCAGCTGCGATAGAGCAGATTGAGGAATGGGGAAAAAGGACAGGTATTGAAGTTGTAAAACAGGCTCAGGGAAGTGATCCTGCAGCAGTAATATTTGATGCTGTGAGCACTGCTAAAAACAGAAATTTTGATGTTGTAATACTTGATACAGCAGGAAGACTACATAATAAAAAAGATCTGATGAAGGAACTTGAAAAAATAAATAAAATAATAAGACAGCAGTCAGGTCAGGAAAAAATTGAGACATTGCTTGTTATAGACAGTACAACTGGCCAAAATGGATTAGAGCAGGCAAGGGTATTTAACGAAATTGTGGAACTGACAGGGATAATCCTTACAAAATTTGATGGAACTGCAAAGGGAGGAATTATATTCCCAATATCTGAAGAACTCCAGAAGCCGATTAAGTTTATAGGAGTTGGTGAAGGAATAGAGGATTTGAAGGAATTCAATGTAAAAGAATTTGTGGAAGCAATGTTTGATTAGTATAGATAATTTATGGAATATATGCTTTATATGGAAGGAAAAATTCCACAATAAATTTATTTAAAAAAGTAATAAATTGATATTTAGAAACGGAGTGAATTTTAGTGGCAAACTTAACGGAAGAATTGAAAGAAAGAGCGAAAAAATTAGGGAAGACAATTATTCTACCTGAAACAGAAGATGAAAGGGTCCTTAGGGCAGCTGAAAAAGTTTTAGCTGAAGGAATTGCCAAAGTGGCACTTGTAGGAAACGAAAAAAAGATTAAGGAAGATGCAGAAAAACTGGGTGTTTCTCTAGAAGGAGCAATTATATACGATCCTGAAAACTGCACTACAATAGATGAAATGGCAGAAATTTTGAGACAAAAAAGAGAGAAAAAAGGAATGACATTTGAAACTGCAAAGGCAACATTGCTTTCAGATCCAAGATTTTTTGGAGCAATGTTAGTTTACCAGGGAAGAGTAGACGGAATGGTTGCAGGATCAAATTCACCTACAGCACATGTTTTAAGATCTGCAATATTGACAATAGGGCCTAAACCTGGATTAAAAACAGTATCAAGCTCATTTATAATGGTAACAAAAACTCCTGAATTTGGAGATAATGGAACATTTATATATGCAGACGGAGGAGTTATACCTAATCCTACTGCTATGCAGCTTGCAGATATAGCAATTTCAAGTGCTGAAAAGGCAAGAAAAACAGTTGGAATGAAAGAACCGAAAGTAGCATTCCTGTCATTCTCTACAAAAGGAAGTGCAGATGGAGAATCTGTAACAAAAGTTAGGGAAGCTATAGAAATTTTAAAAGAAAGAAATGTAGATTTTGAATTTGACGGAGAATTCCAGCTTGATGCGGCAATTGTTCCTGAAGTGGCAAAATCTAAAGCACCTGGATCAAAAGTTGCAGGGCATGCAAATGTTCTTATATTCCCTGATTTAAATTCAGGAAATATTGGGTACAAGCTGACTCAGAGATTGGCAGGAGCTAAGGCATTAGGACCATTAATTCAAGGATTGGCAAGTCCTGTTCACGATCTTTCAAGAGGATGCAGTGTAGAAGATATAGTTGAAGTTGTTGCTATAACAGCTGTAGAATCAGACCAAAAATAAATTAAAATGGAAAACATGCAAACCAAGGAGGAAAAATGAAAATACTAGTAATTAACAGCGGAAGTTCATCTTTAAAATTTGAACTTATTGACATGACAAATGAAAAGACACTTGCTAAAGGGATTTGTGAAAGAGTGGGTATAGCTAACCCTATCTTTACATACAAAAATTTAGTAAAGGGAACAAAAATTGATAAACAGGAAGCTCCTATGGAAAATCATTCTATTGCTATAGACCTAGTTCTGAAAACATTACAGGATAAAGAAAATGGAGTAATATCAAATGTTGATGAAATTGATGCAATAGGACACAGAGTCGTTCATGGTGGAGAATATTATGATGATTCAGTAGTTGTAGATGATGAAGTTATAAAAAATCTTGAAGATGTATCAGCACTTGCCCCACTTCATAACCCGGCAAACATAATGGGAATAAAAGTTATGAAGGAACTTCTTCCAGATAAGAAAAATGTTGTAGTATTTGACACAGCTTTCCATCAGTCTATGCTTCCTGAAGCATATATGTATGCATTCCCATATGAAGACTATACTGAATTGAAAGTAAGAAAATATGGATTCCATGGAACTTCCCACAAGTATGTAAGTGAACTGGTAAGAGAAGTTTTAGGAAAAGAAGATAGCAAAATAATCGTTTGCCATTTAGGAAATGGAGCAAGTATATCAGCAGTAAAAAATGGAAAAGTTGTAGATACTTCAATGGGATTAACACCTCTTGCAGGAGTTATGATGGGAACAAGAACAGGAGATGCTGATCCTGCTGCTGCACTTTATGTAATGGAAAAAAGAGGTCTTTCTTTAAAGGAAATAGACACAAGAATGAATAAAAAATCAGGAATCTTAGGAATATTTGGAGAAAGTTCAGACTTCAGAGATCTGGAAACAGCAATGGAAGCTGGAAATGAAAGAGCTAAACTTGCTTATGATATGTTCTGCTACAGAGTTAAAATGTATATAGGTGCATATGCCGCTGCAATGGACGGAGTAGATGCCATAGCCTTTACAGGAGGAATAGGAGAAAATGGTAGTGACCCTAGACAGTCTATTTGTGAAGGATTAGGATATCTTGGAGTGGAATTTGACTCAGAAAAGAACAAAGAAAGAGTTTCAGGGACAGTTGAATTATCAAAACCTACTTCAAAAGTAAAAGTATATAAAGTTGAAACTAATGAAGAACTTGTAATAGCAAGAGATACTTACAGACTTACAAAGTAGTTTTAATGTGGGATAATACCTTTAAAAAATAAAAAAATAAATTGTAGTAAAAAAACTTTAACATATTACTTGAAAATACTATAAAAATATGATATCATTATTTAAAACGACAAAAATTATTATCGGTAAAATTGATAGATAGAAAGGAGTCCGTAATGAAAAAAAATATACATCCTGAATATAAGTTTGTAGTATTCGAAGATACAAGTAATGGTGAAAAGTTTTTAGGAAAATCAACAAAGTATTCTAAAGAAACAACAACTTTTGAAGGACAGGAATATCCTGTAATAAAAGTTGCTACAAGTTCAACATCACACCCGTTCTATACAGGTAAATCTAAATTTGTTGATGAAACAGGAAGAGTTGATAAATTTAAGAAAAAATATAACTTATAATATTAATAAAAACAGAGTTGCTATTTTTAATAGTAGTAATCTCTGTTTTTTTTGAGAAAAAGCTTTTTATAGATTGATGTAATTACCGTATATTTACGGCGAAAAATTGGGCAAGTAAATTAACGGTAAAAATAATATCAGGTAAATGACAAAAAATAATATATAAACTAATAATGAACGGAGTGATTATCAATGGCAGTTTTTGAATTAAAGCATCCGCTAATAGAGCATAAACTTACAAACTTAAGAAATAAAAACACAGATACCAAGCTTTTCAGGGAAAGTCTTAATGAAATAGCAGGTTTAATGGTATATGAGGCAACAAAACATTTACCATTGAAGGAAATTGAAACAGAAACTCCTATTCAAAAAACTAGAACAAAGGTTCTTGATGAGCCTGTAACACTTGTTCCTATCCTTAGGGCAGGATTAGGAATGATAGATGGAATATTACAGCTTCTTCCAAATGCAAAGGTAGGACATCTTGGAGTATATAGAAATGAAGAAACTCTGGAACCTGTATATTATTACGCAAAAATGCCTGCAAATGTTGCTGAAAGTCAAGTATTTGTAGTTGATCCGATGCTTGCAACTGGTGGTTCAATGATTTACACACTTAATTATTTAAAGGATAAAGGTGTAAAAAATATTACAATGCTATGTATAATAGGAGCACCTGAAGGAATAAAAAAAGTTCTTGAAAAGCATCCTGATGTGGATCTGTATATTGCCGCAATTGATGACGGACTTAATGAAAATGCCTATATTTATCCAGGTTTAGGAGATGCAGGAGATAGAATTTTTGGAACAAAATAAAAAATAAAAAAAAGAAGTATTTTAAAAATAAAGGTGGAAAAATATAAAAATTTGTAGTATAATAAATATAGTATTTCTAAATTATCTATAAATTATTATAGATAATATTTCTCATTTATTATTCATAAACAGGACGTCCATTGAGGACGCCCTGTTTATATATAATATCTATTTATTTAATGGAATTTTTATAATTACTTCTGAACCTTTATCAGTAGAAGGAATAAATATTCCATATTCTTTTCCATAATAAAATTTAATTCTTTTAGCAACATTTTTAATACCGACACCGCCTGTCTTACTTTTTTTGAAGTTTTTAGATTTTTTAAATCCTATTCCGTTATCTTTAATTGAAATATTGATTGAGTTATCTTTTTTATACACATTGATTTTAATAATTCCATTTTCTGAAATATTTTTTATCCCATGATAGATGGAATTTTCCACAATAGGCTGAATAATAATTTTAGGAACTTCAACTGAAAGAAGCGTTTCATCTACATTGAAAAAATATGAAAGTTTATCTTCATATCTCTGTTTTTGTATGAATAAATATTCCTGAACATGCTTTATTTCATCTTTTAAAAAAATCATTTCATTTCCATTGCTAAGGGAAATCCTGAAGAAGTTTGCTAGCGCTTTTGTAATGGCAATGACTTTTTTCTTATCTTCAAATTCTGCCATCCAGATAATAGTATCAAGTGTATTGTATAAAAAATGTGGATTAATCTGGCTATGAAGGGCTTTTATTTCGTATTCCCTTAAATATTTGATTTTTTTAATCATTGTATTAAAGTGCTCAATCAGATTATTTATTTCATAGCCTGTATCTTCCTTAAGATGAAATTCACTTAAAGTATTTTCAAATTTTTGCATATGTTTTTCCAGCTTTATTAATGGTCTTAAAAATTTTGTTATTGCCATGAATGTAATAACTGAGGAAAAAATCAGAGAAACTAAAAAAATGGCAAGGACAATATGAGAAAAATTTCTTTTTAAAGTAATCAGATCATTCATATTAGCCAGGCTTTTCAAACTCCAGTTTGTGTTTTCTATATTTATTTTATATAAATATGTATCCTTTGATTTTATATTTTTTTCTGAAAACTTTTCAAGACATTTTTTGTTTATAAAACAGTTAACATCCCTATAATATATAATATTGTCTCTTTCATCAACTATAATGCTGTCACTCTGTTTTCCAAAAGCAAGAGAATTCAGATATTTTTCCAGTATTTCATATTTTATGTCAAAAACTATAACTCCAAGATTTTCTCCATTTCTATTTTTAATATCCCGACTTATTGATAAAAACCAGAGAGCTGAATTCATAGTTGCAGGATTCTTTCTTATAGGGTTAAATACAGGTATGTCAGAATTATTTATAGCATCAATATACCATGGTTCCTTCATCATATCAGTAGATATGTTCATATTATTTGTTTTATCACTGGACACAATGTTGCCGTTTTTTCCTATAACGGTAATATTTTTAATTCCTTTATTATTATCTAAAATAAAAGAAACCATTTTTTCAACACTTTGTCGGGAATTTTCATTTCCTGTTGTAAGAAAACTTTTAATATCAGTGTCTACTGATAGGAGATTAATTATATTTTTTAGTTTATCTACGTACAATGCAATATAACGGGTTGTAGTAATTACATTTTCATTAGTATATTCTATTTCCTTATTCATTATAATATATTTTGAAGTATAGTAAAAAATACTGCTCAGAAAAAGGACAAACAGAAAATTTCCAATCAGATAATAAAAAATTATTTGCAGCAGCATTGAATTTTTCATTGATTTTTTGAATTTCATAATTTCTCCAATACACTTTTTTTGAATTCTTTAGGTGTCATTCCAAAAGTTTTCTTGAATTTTGAATTAAAGTAGTTAAAATTTTCAATTCCGACAAGTTCTGCAATTTCATAGTTTTTCAAACCAGTTGTCAGAAGAAGAAGTTTTGCCTTTTCCATTCGTATGTTGTTCAGATAGTCCTGAAAAGGAATACCAAACAAATTTTTAAACAGGGAACTTAAATATCCTGAAGATAAGTCCATTTCATCAGCAAGTGAACTTAAGCTGAAGGAGACTTCACTATATTTTTCTTCCATTTTTTTAATTATCATATCTTTATATTTCTTATTTGAAACATCTTTATCAGAATCTTCTGAATGATTAATCTTATCAATAATTTTTCTGGCTTCATTGTATTTTTTATCTTCTTCAAGACTGTAAATCAGCTTTGAAATTATTTCGTTTATATCAGATTTAGAAACAGGTTTTAAGATGTAATCTTCGACACCTATTTTTAAGGCTTTCTGAGCATATTCAAAATAATCATATCCTGATATGATGGCTATTTTTACATCGTGTTTTATTTCTTTCATTTCCTGAGCCAGAGTAAGTCCATCTTTAAAAGGAATATTTATATCAAGTAAGACCAGATCAGGCAGCACATCGGAAAAAGTCTTAAAGGCAGAATTACCATCTTCTGCCTCATATATGTCATTTATTTTATATTTTTCAAAATCAATGAAGGTTTTTATTCCTCTTCTTATTATAGGTTCATCATCAACTATTAGAATGCTGTACATCTATTTAACAGCTCCCTTAATTTGAGCAGCATTCATATGTCCCTGAGATGTACTTATAATATTTAAATTACTGTCAAGAATAATATTTGAAGGATATCCCAGGATTTTTGCCCTTTTTATGACAGTTCCCTTTTCATCTAGAAGAACTGTGATATTTTTGTAGTTAAGCCCTTTATACCATTGAATAAATTTATCAGTTGGTTTCTCACCTTTAAGCCCGGGAGAAACAATAGTTATAACTGTAAAATTTTTGTTTTTGTCTGCACTTAAAGAATTTATTTCATTTAAACCTGAAAGACAAATTGGACACCATGAAGCCCACACTTTAATATATACCTTTTTTCCTTTGTATTTGTCAAGGGAAACAGGTTTATTATTTATATCTTTTAACTGAACTCCCTGAAGATTACCATTTCCAAAAGAAGTCATACTGAATCCTAACATAATTGTAAGTATAGCGATTAATTTTTTCATAAAAATACATCCTTTCTTTGATATATTATCAATTATTTCAATATTTGATGAGACAGTTAAAATTTTCCGAGAATAAGCATAATTCCCATGAAAATAATAAGAAATCCACCAAAGATTTTAAAATATTCTGTATATTTATTCAGTACACGTACTTTTTTCAGTAATTCCTGAGAGAAAAAGGAAAAAAGCACAAACGGAGTTGAAAGTCCTAAAACATAGACAAACATCATTAAACCACCATATATTGCAGAACCTTCATTTCCAGCTAAAGTAAGTACCGAAGCAAGTATAGGACCTATACACGGAGTCCATCCGAGGCTGAATGTCAGTCCTAGAAGAAAAGCCTGCAAGGAAGAGTTTTTCCCTATAAGATTAAATTTTAAAGACTTATTTTTTTCCAGAAAATTAAATTTTAGTATGCCTGTCTGATGAAACCCGAGTATTATTACAATAATACCTGCTATAATTTTTATAGTTTTATTGAAAAATATTCCTGTAAGCAGGCTGAAACTGAAACCTATACTTACAAAAGTAAGTGAAAGTCCTAATATAAAAAGAAATGTATTAAGTATAGTTTTCTTTCCTTTGCTTAATATTCCCAAATATACAGGAACGATTGGAAGTATACACGGAGAGAGGAAACTTGCCACTCCCCCAAGAAAAACACTTCCTATTAAAAGGTGCTGATTAGTCATTATTTTTCTCCTCTTCTTTTATTTAACTAAATTTATCAAATATCCATAATTTTCCTTTTCCATATCCTCTAAAGGAATAAATCTTATGGATGCACTGTTTATACAGTATCTAAGTCCACCCTTGTCTTTAGGTCCGTCATCAAAAACGTGGCCAAGGTGAGCTTTTCCACTTCTACTTAGAACTTCTGTTCTTATCATATTGAAACTTGTGTCGTTTTCATAAGTAACGACATCTTTGGCAATGGGTTTTGTAAAGCTTGGCCATCCACAGCCTGAATCATACTTATCCTTTGAAGAGAATAAAGGTTCTCCTGTTGTAATGTCCACATATATTCCTGCTTTGTGATTATCCCAGTATTCATTTGTAAATGAATGTTCAGTGTTTTTTTTCTGTGTAACGCTGTACTGTAATGGAGTCAGACGTTTTTTCAGTTCTTCATCACTTGGTTTCGGATAGTCTTTAGGATCTATGATAACTTCATCAGCCTTGTCAAGATTTATATGGCAGTATCCGTTTGGATTTTTTTTCAGATAGTCCTGATGATAGTCCTCAGCAAGAATGTAATTTTTAAGAGGTTCAACCTCTACCTGAATTTTATCTGTATATTTTTTCTGCTGTTCTGAAATTTCCTGCAGGATAATTTCCCTGTCCTTAGGATTTGTGTAGTAAATTCCTGTACGGTACTGTCTTCCCCTGTCATTTCCCTGCTGGTTTACACTAGTGGGGTCTATTACCTGAAAGTAATATTTAAGCAGTCTGCTAAGTGAAATTTTATTTGAATCGTATTTTACATGGACAGTTTCTGCGTGGTCGGTTGAAGCAACGATATTATAGCTGGTTTTATCAGTTTTACCATTTGCATAGCCGACTGTAGCATCCTTAACTCCAGCTATCCTTTCCATATATGCTTCAATTCCCCAGAAACATCCTCCTGCAAGATATATTTCCTTAATGCTTTCCTTTGATCCTGATTGCATTGACATTTCCTTTTCTGTTTTGTTTTCGGATTTTATTTTTTTTCCAGTATTTCCATTTTTATTGAGCAATATAGCTGAAAATACTGTTAAAGATAAAATCAGAAATAATAATAAACCTTTGTATTTCATAATACCACCTCCTGAATTTATATTAAAATATTTTTGTACTTACAAAGATATTATATCCCAAAATAATATAAAAAGAAATAGGATATAATAATATTTTTCTATAATTTTATAAGAAATGGAAAAAAATTGCAGATAAATTCGAAGTTAGAATTTTGAATAAAAAAAGCTGTCTCAAAAAAAAATGAAAAATATGAAAATTATATTTATTCATTTACTAAAATTTCACTTATACAAAACAGTCATTCATAAAGAAAAAGTCAAAATTCACCTGAAAAATCAGGTTGTTGACTTTTTCTAAATTCATTTCCTGTTTTATATTGTGAAATTATAAATAATTCATAAATATAGTTTTCATATTATGTTTTAATTTTTTTGAGATAGCCCATTTAAATTTCTAGACAATATAAATTTTATTAAATATCAGCCTCTTCTATCTTATCAATACCTTCTATGTCAACTTTGACTTTTCCTAAATTCAGATACAGTATGGAAGTAATCAGAACAACTGCAGCAACAAGCTGTACAGGAGATAAAAATCTTTTATAAACAATAGCTTCTGTAACGACTGAAGTTAGCGGGAATGCCAGCTCACAGAAAGTCGAAATGGAAGCAGTTACACTTTTCAGCCCGTTATAATAAATAAGGATAGCTATCAGTCCAAATATGGCGATAAACATTGAAAGGGATATTAATCCTCCGTTACTGAAGTAAAGGCCAAGACTTTTTTCCGTATTTCCTGAAAATAGGACAAAAAATAGAGTTACTACTGTAGTAAAGAAAAATCTGTAAAATGTACTTGTCAGGAAGGAAAATTTGTATACAACTTTTTTTCCAAATACAGTTGCACTTCCAAAGGAAAAAGCCGCAAGCAGTGAGTACATGGCAGCAAGAATATTATTTTTTGGTAAAAGTGCCGGACTTTTAAATTCAAATGTCAAAAGATATATTGCAATTAGCGAAATAGCAGCAATTATATAAAATCTTTTTGAAGGTCTTTCCTTTAAAATAAAGAAAGCTAATAAGACAGCGAATATAGGCTGTGCCTTCTGGATAAGTATAACAATACTGAATTTGCTGAATTCACTTAGCTGAAGGGCTTTTACAATGGAAAGAGTTCCCAAAGTACCTCCAAATAATGCAATCAGTATGAAAAATATATAGTCATTTTTAGTGAAGTTTTTTAGTTCTTTGTACTGGTTGAAAAAAAGAACCGATAAAATAAGAGTTGGTATTGCATGGGCAATAAAAACAATAAAATTGACATCATAAAAATGAAATTTTGAAAAATATGCAGGAGTAAGCAGAACTCCATCCAGTCCCCACATGACAGCTGCAATTACAATTAAAGAAGCTCCTAAAAGAGTGTTGTTTTTCTTCATCATTTTTTCCTTTCCATATATAACATATTAAAATATAGGTTGAAATATGCTATAATTAAATATTATTTCAAATTATAACATAAAATGAATGAAAATAAAAACATGAAAGGAAAGTAAATGAGTATAATTTTAGCAATAATAATACTTGGAATTATTATTTTTTTACATGAACTTGGTCATTTTATGACAGCAAAGTATTATAAAATGCCAGTTTTGGAATTTGCAATAGGAATGGGTCCAAAATTATTTACAAAAAGGATAGGTGAAACAGATTATTCTATAAGAATGTTGCCATTAGGAGGATTTGTAAATATTGCAGGTATGCAGCCGGAAGAAAATCCTGAAGATGAAGTTCCAGGAGGATTTTATACAAAACCTGCATTCAGCAGATTTGTTGTACTGATTGCCGGTGTAATGATGAATTTTCTGACATCTATTATAGCAATATTTATATTAATTTCAATGACAGGAGTAATACCTACTAAATATACAGAACCCATTGTTGGAATAGTTCAGGAAAATTCCAGAGCAAAGGATTTTTTACAGACTGGAGATAGAATTATAGAAATAAACGGAGCAAAAATTTCCAATTGGAAAGATTTACAGCAGGAAATTTTAAAAATTAACGGAACTGAAAAAAAATATAATGATGAAGATATATCCATTAAAGTATCCAGAAATGGAAAGGAAGTATTAGACAATATAAAATTAACATATAGTAAAGATGCAGAATCCTATATTTTAGGAATTCAGGTACAATCTCCGAAACTTTCATTCCTAAAGAGAATAGAAATTTCAGTTTATTCCTTTGTAGAATACTTTAAAATGATGTTACAAGGATTGAAAATGCTTATTACAGGAAAAGTTTCGGCAAAAGAAATAACAGGTCCTGTAGGATTGCCTAAATTTGTAGGGGAAGCCTATAAAACTGGAGGAGGACTGGCACTTATAAATATATTTATAGTATTATCAATAAATATAGGGCTTATGAACCTTCTTCCTATACCTGCACTTGATGGTGGAAGACTTTTATTCGTAATACCTGAATTTGTAGGAATAAAGGTGAATAAAAAGATAGAGGAAAAAATCCACATGGTAGGAATGCTACTGCTATTGCTTTTAATGGCCTTCATCATATTCAATGATGTGACAAAGTACTTCTAATGAGGGCTTTAAGAAAAATTTAAAGTATAGTATAAAAAAATATATTTGTTTCATTTATTAAAATTTCACTCATATAAAACAGTTATTTATTAAGGAAAAATCAAAATTCGCCTAAAGGCTGTTGATTTTTCCTAAATTCATTTCCTGTTTTACATTGTGAAATTCTAAATAATTCACAAATATATTTTTTTATATTCTATATTTTTATTTTGAAAAACCCTCATTAAAGTCTCTTCTGCAGAAGGAATATGGATGCAAATACCATTAAAAACCCTAGCAGTTCAACAGGTGAAAAGGTCATTTTGAAGATTACTATTGACAATATTGCAGCCAGAATCGGTTCAAAAGCTGTAAGTATACCGGCTAGAGATGATGAAATATAGTTAAGGCTTGCAATATATATAAGATACGCAATGGCAGTACCTAAAATTACTACTATTATAACCTGAATAACAGATTCAAAATTAATATCTCCTTCAACTTTCCAGAAGGGATGAATCACATTTGCTATAATGCTTCCTACAAACATTCCCCAACCGACAACTGTAATACTTCCATATCTTTTTAAAAGCTGTTTTGGCTGAATGGAATAAAATGCAATCATAATGGCTGATACTACTCCTATTAAAAGTGCTTCTCTTGATCCTGTCAAATTTGAAAAATTCCCTTTTGTCGCAATGAATACAACTCCTAAAATAGTCATAAACAGTAACACGACAGTTGATATAGATGGAACTTTTTTATTTTTAACTGATTCATAAATGAAAATAAAAAAGGGTGCTGTAAACTGTAAAATTGTTGCAAATGATACGTTGCTTAATTAGATTGTTCTAAAGTAGGTGAACTGTACAAAGTATATTCCGGCAATTCCAAACAGGAGAATTCCTATAATATCTTCTACTCTTTTAAATGGTTTGAATATGGATTTCTTTTCAATAAAAACAACTGCTATGAGAAGTAGTATCCCAGAAACAGCAGTTCTTACAGATACAAGCCAATCTGCTGAAAAATGGAATTCTTTAAATAATATTTCTCCTGAAATTCCTGAAATAGACCATAGACTGGCGGCAAGGCTAGCAAGCAGCATTCCACGTAATCTGGCTTTTGTCTTCATTTTTTAACCTCATTTTCTTTTTTGTTATTTATACGCAATTAAATTTAAAAAAATATACGCATCTACAAATTAGTATATCACAGGAATTGTAAAAATAAAAGTTAATGTAAAAAAACTATATTTCAAGTTATCTGAAATTTTACAATGCAAAACAAGAAATGAACTTAGGAAAAATCAACAGCCTTTAGGCGAATTTTGATTTTTCCTTAGTGAATAAATGTTTTGTATGAGTAAAATTTTAGAAAACGATGAAATATAGTTTTTATGTATCATGTAATTTTATTATTATCTTATTTTTTTAAAAGTTAAATTTTTTCCATTTCCAGTAGTTAATACTAAAGTATTTTTATCAAGTAATCTAATTTTTTTAACATTTTGAATATATTGTGAGAAATCTCTTTCAAGTTTCATAAGGTTTTCCGGTCCGGCCATTCTTGTAGAAGATAAAATTCCAATTGTTATATTATTATCTTTAATTTTATAGCTGGAGAAATAATTGTTTACACCTGAATTTCCGTTTACACCGTCTTCTGTAAAGGCAATTGTAACATCTTCATGATTTTTTAAAGTTCTTCCTGCCATATCCACAAGTTTCCATTCAGTGTTTAAAATTTCCTTATTTAATGGAAGAGCAGAATTTTGTTCCTTATTTTCAGATGTTTTCAAGCTTCTAAAAGTCAGAGTATCACCTTTTGAATTTTCCAATATTAAAGTATCTTTGTCCTGTTTTACTTTTTTAGCAGAACCTAAAATTCTTAAAAATCTATCTTCCACATCCATTGCACTTCTAGATCCTAACATAAGACTTACACTTAATTTTGAGATAGAAATAGAATCATTACTTACTTTATAATCTCCTGAGTATCTGTTTACGCCTGAAAAACCGCTGATACGATTATTTGTAAAGCTTACAGAAATTTTAGAATCATTATCAACAGTTATTGAACCTACATTTTTTTCCTTAATTGTGACAAGCTGCCATGATGTATCTTTTAAATTATTAACGCTTGAAGATTTTTTCTTCCAAGGATGAGCATTTGAAATAATGCAACTAAAAATTAAAATAACAAAAATTCCAATTAAAAAAAGTCTTTTTTTCATTTTTAAATACCTCTTTTCTATTTTTTTGGTAATTTAATAATAACACAATCTTATTAAAGAAAAATGAGAAAAATTTTCTAAAATGATTTTATATAATTTTTTTAAAAATTACAGTTGACAAAAGTCCAAAAAAGTAATATTATATCGAGTGACTAATGAGTCACTTTTAAAAAATGTTAATATAGGAGTTTTACAATGGGAAGACTTAGTGTTGAAAAAAAGGAAGCTAAAAAGGAAAGAATTATAGAAAAATCAATGGAACTGTTCAAGGAAAACGGCTATCATGCAACAAAAGTTGAAGAGATTACGAAGGCACTTGGAATATCAAAGGGAAATTTCTACACTTATTTCAATTCAAAAGAAGAAGTTCTATATGAAATACTGGATATAATGAAAGAACAGAGAATAGATCTTTTGCATGAAATGGATGTGGATAAGGATCCGAAGGAAGTTCTCAGGGATTTTGCAGAAAGTCATAGACATTTCTTTTTAAAATATTTAAAAAGAGTCAATTTACAAAATATAGAAGCTTTCCTGAAGGATGAAAAAATAATACTTCATATAGAAGAAATTCAGGATATTTTAATAGAATTTATTCAGAAAAATATTGTGGAAAGAATGGAAGGAAGTAAAAATAAAGGTTATAACCTTAGATTCATTGCAGAATTTATATTTATATCAATGGAAGGACTTTTCCTGGATACATGTTTTACAGAGGAACTGGAACTGAAAAAGAAATATGAAATGACAATGGAAGAGAAAATTGAGCAGATAACAGAGTTCATAAATAACGCATTAAAATAAAAAGAAAGGAGAAGTTTGATTTGTAAATTTTATAAGTCATACAAAGCTGAATATGAAAAGAATTGAGAAGAAATTGTTTGTTTTGCTTACACTATTTGCAATGCCTCTTTTTGGGGAAAAAATAACAATTCAGAATGCTACCGAGATGGCTATCAAAAATAACAGGGACATAAAAAAAGGTATGCTTGAAATTGAAAAAAGTAGACTGGATGTAAACAAAGCGTGGAAAAGTGCCTACTTTAAGGTAACTTATAATGCTTCTGCAAATAAGTACTTTAAAGAAATTAAATCTTTGGCAGGGAGCTATGACCAAACATATGGTCACAATGTGACATTGACACAACCAATTTATACTGGAGGAGCAGTTAAAACGGGGATAGGAATTGGAAAGGAAGTATTATCATTAAATGAGCTTAATCTTGATAAAATAAAGAAGGATACGATACTGAGTACAGTACAGGCATATATAGATGTGTATGATGCCCAGAGTGCTTTGAGGGTTCTGGAAAAATCAAGGGAAGCTTTATCTAAAAACTATGAAATTCAGAAGGAAAAATATAGTTTAAGAATGGTTACAAAACCTGAATTTATAGAAGCTGAAAGAAGTCTAAAAGCGATAGAGGCGTCAATAATAGAACAGAAATCAAATATAGAAATTGCAAAGGAAGCCCTTGGTATACTTATAGGATATTCAGACAGTCCAAATATAGAAATTGTACCATTCAGTGTGGAAGAAAATTTCACTAAGAAGGTTATTTTAAAGGATGATCTAGCAAAATTGACAAGTCAGAATACAGAATATCAGATGGCTCTTAAGCAGAAGGAAATATCAGGGAAAACAATAAATCTGAAAAGGGCAGATTTAAAACCTACAGTTGCAGGAGTTGTAACGTATGGAGCTTCAAACAGAACAAAAATGTCTGAACTTGCAAAGGAAAAAAGTTATAACGGAACAGTAGGTCTAAACATGTCATGGGATATATTTGACTGGGGAGCAAAAAAATATGAAGTGCAGAAGGCACAGAAAGAATATGAGATAAAGGAAATAGAAGCTGAACAGGCACTGGACAGCCTGAAGGTAAATATGAAAAAAGTATACTATCAGCTGCAGGCACTGGAAAAAAGTCTGGAAGCAAAGAGAATAGCTGTGGAAAAAGCAGAAGAAGTATATGAACTTGAACAGGAAAGATACAATTATAATTTAATAACTATGAAAAATCTGCTTGATGCTGAAACAAATTTGAGACAGAGCAGAACAGAGTATGAAAGTACGAGATTGAAGTACTACTATCTCATTTCAAGATATGGAGCATTCCTGGATTAGGGGTATAAAAAATAAAAATTATGTAAAGGAGTAATATAAAATGATAAATAACAATTTATCTGCTAAAAAAAGAATATATAAGAATACAATGAAGACAATGGCTATAATCATGATGACTGCTACTTTCGCTGTTTCCTGCGGGAAAAAGAAGGAAAAAGTGGTGGAAGAAAACTTCAGACCTGTAAAGGTACAGTCAATAGGTCAAAATACAATTTCATTGGGATATACAGTCAGTGGAACTATAAAGGGAAAGGAAGAAATCCCTTATGTGGCCACATCAAGTGGTGAAGTAACCGTAGTAAATGCAAAAAATGGAGATTATGTTCATGCAGGGCAGGTTATAATAGCAATTGACAATCAAGCTGCAAGATCAAATGTAATTTCAGCTTCTTCAAATTATGAGACTGCGAGAATAAATTACGAAAAATATAGAGTTCTTTATAATAAAAGACTTGTAACAGAAACTGAATATCTGAATGCGAAGACAAACTATGACAGTGCAAGGGCAAATTTACAGACTGCAAACGATGCAAACAGTAAGTCGGTAATAAGAACTAACGTAAATGGAGTTTTGGCAAACCTTAATATAGAAAGATATCAGCAGGTTTCTGTCGGACAGGCACTGTTCACCCTTGTAAATGAATCTGAAATGATACTGCAGGTTGGAGTTTCTCCACAAATAGTAGGGAAAATACAGATAGGTACAACTGCTAAAGTCAAGATAGATGAACTTGGCAAAGAAGTTGACGGAGAAGTGTATGAAATATCAGGAGCGGCACAAAATGCGACAAGACAGTTTTTAGTAAAAATAAAAATGCAGAATCCTGACAGGGAACTTAAAAGTGGAATGTACGGAACAGCAAGTATTGATACAGGAGCTGAAGAAGGAATTGTAATTCCTAAAACATCAATAGTTGTAAGAGGAGTGGAACAGGTTGTATATATAGTAAAAGATGGAAAAGCTGTGGCAATACCAATAAAAATAGTTAATCAGAATGAAACATATGCCGCTGTGACAGGAGATGGACTTACAGTTGGATCAGAACTTGTTGTTGAAGGACAGAATGTTGTACAGAATGGAGAAAAAGTAAAAAAAGTTAATTAGGAAAACCGGAAGAAAGGAGAAAGAAAATGACAATAGCGGAGTTCGCAACCAAAAGAGTCGTTGCTACAACGATGATAATATTATTCATGGTTTTTTCCGGTTATACTGCGATTAAGAACATGAAACAGGAATTAATGCCGGATTTTAACTTTCCATTTGTTGTTATTCAGACAAAATGGACCGGAGCAGTATCTGAAGATGTGGATACACAGATTACTAAAAAAGTGGAAGAAGCGGCACTGAATGTAGATGGAATAAAAAATATAACTACAACTTCCGCATACGGAACATCAGTAGTAGTAGTACAGTTTAACTTTGGAGCAGATAGTGATATAAAGAAAGTACAGGTACAGTCGGAAATAGATAAGATAAAAAATAATTTGCCAAAAGATGCAGATTCACCGGTAGTATCAGGAGCGGGAAGTGCTGCAGGAGTAAGTAACTCAATGGCGTTATTTATAACTTTAAAGGGAGCTGATGAAGCTACTCTTACTTCGTTTGTAAACGAGACAATGAAACCAAGATTACAGAGAAACAGGGGGATAGGAGATATATCAATAACTGGAGGAACTGAAAGGGAATTAAAGGTTGAACTTGATCCATATAAATTAAGGGCTTTCAATCTTTCGGCTCCGGAAATATATTCTAAAATACAGGCGGCAAATACAATAACACCTGCGGGAACTGTAACTGATGGAGGGAAAAAGTTCATACTAATGGTTTCAGGGGAAATAAAGTCTCTTGAACAGGTGGAAAATATAATCCTTTCAAATAACAATGGTCAGACTCTGAGACTTGGAGATATAGCCAAAGTAAGTTATGGAACTAAAGACAGGGAAACTTACACAAGGGTAAATGGTAAAGAGGCAATTGGGGTAATAATAGAAAAAACAAAAGATGGAAATATAGTTGAAATTGCAAATACTGCAAAAAAACAGCTTGAAGAAATGAAACCGTTATTTCCTCAAGGGGCAAGTTATGACATTATTACAGATAACAGTGAAATGGTAAAAGATGCAATATCGAATGTTACAAGCAGTGGATTACAGGCATTGGTAATTGCGGCAATAGTCCTGCTGGTATTCCTGAAGGATATAAGGGCATCAATATTTATATCCCTTTCAATACCTATTTCAGCAATGTTCACATTATTCCTTTTAAATACTCAGGGAATATCACTGAACATGGTTTCACTTATGGGACTTGCACTTGCGGTAGGATCTCTGGTGGATAACTCAGTCGTTACGCTGGATAATATATTTGATCATATGCAGGAATATAGGGAACCGCCAAATGTAGCGGCAGTACGTGGAACAAATGAAGTAATACTGCCGATGATAGCTTCTACAATGACATCAGTCTGTGTTTTCCTTCCAATAGTTATATATGAAGGATTTACAAAGGAAGTTTTTAAAGGGATAGCATTATCGATAATGTTTGCACTTGGAGCTTCGATAATTGTGGCAATGCTGTTTATCCCTATGGTTTCAAGTAGATTCCTGAATCTGCAGAAAATAGTTGACAATAAGGATAAGGCTAAATACTTTAATGAATTTAAGGAAAAATACAAAGGAGTAATAACATCTGCACTTAATAATAAATGGAAAATTGTTATTGGAACAATTATAGGATTTATAGGAACTATGGTGATTTTTGGACCAATGATGAAAACTACCTTCTTTCCTACAATTGATAATAAGAAGTATTCAGTAGTTGCATCACTTGCAACAGGACTTGATCTGGAGAAATCATATGAAATAACTAAACAGATTGAGGAAGTTGTAAAAAATGATAAAAATACAAAGGAATTCTATTCAATTTCAAGGACAGATGCCGCAATAGTCAATGTGGATGTTAAGAAGGATACATTTAAGGCTATGGAAAGAATAAGAGAGAAACTGAAGGATATGCCTGATGTAAATCTTACAGTGGCAGCCAGTGAAGCGACAAGTTCAAGCACAAGTAAAGACTATTCCTTCCAGATAGAAGGTGACAATGCGGAAGAGCTTAACAGAATTGCAAATTCTATTATTAGCGATATAAAAAAAGAAAGCTGGATGAAGGATGTAAAATCTTCAACTGAAGGTGGATATCCTCAGGCAAAGCTTGAAGTGAACAGGGTAAAAGCTGAAAGTTATGGGATAAATGTAACAAACCTGACAACAATGCTTAATATGACGGTACTGGGTGTAGCACCTATAGAAGTTTCAGAAGGGACTGAAAGACTTGATGTAACTTTACAGTTTGAGGAACAGTATAGAAACTCGCTCGAAAAAATACTGAATCTGGAAGTGAAAAGTTCCAGTGGAGCTTATGTAAGAATAGGAGATATAGCTACACTTTCAAATGTGGAAGGTGCTTCATCAATAACAAAATATAATGGTTCAAGAACTGTTACGGTAGGTCTGAACCTTGACAGTTCAAAAGGATTTAACGATGCGGCAAAATTTATAAAGGCATCATTTGAAAAGACAAATCCTGGAGAAGGATACAAGCTTGCCGCTGCAGGTTCTGCAAAAAATCAGCAGGATATGGGTGGAGAACTGTCACGGGCGTTGGGACTTTCAATTATACTTATATATGTAGTTCTGGCAGTACAGCTTGAATCGTTCATATTACCTCTGGTAATAATGACATCATTGCCACTTTCAATAATAGGAGTTGTAATTGGAATGGTCATAACACGTGTACAGCTGAGCATGTTTGTTATGATAGGTATTATAATGCTTATGGGAATGGTTGTTAACAATGCCATTGTACTTCTTGACTTTGTTGCTAGCATGCGTCAGAAAGGGGTTCCACTGAGGGAAGCGCTTATAGAAGCAGGTGGTTCAAGACTGCGTCCTATACTTATGACTACACTTACAACTGTACTTGGTTGGATACCGATGGCACTTGCAATTGGTGGAGGAAGTGCAGGATATTATCAGGGAATGGCCATTGCCGTAATGTTTGGACTGTCATTCTCTACATTGCTGACACTTATATTTATTCCGGTACTTTATCTGATAGTTGAAGAAGCCAAGGAAAAAAGAGCCGAAAAAAAGAAAACCAAAATGGCATAAAATAGGGTATAATATAATAAGAAAAGTTTTAGGAGGACGGTAGGTATGAAGAGGCTTGAAGTATATTTTGACTCATTTTTTCTGGAAAAGGTGAAAGAAGAGTTAAATGAATATGGATTAGAAAAATATGTGCTGATCCCAGAGGTTTTTAGCGACTGGGGGAAACATCTGAAACATTTTAACAGTCATCTCTGGCCAGGAACAGACAGTATTTTGATAGCCTATCTTGAAGATAATCAGGCAGAAGAGATTATGAGGGTCATAAAAAAAATAAAAATAGATGTAGGCCATATGATATCTATGGGAGCAGTACTTATACCAATAGATGACATGCTGCTATAATCATAAAAAAATATATGATAAGGAAAATATTTCTATCTTTAAAAGGGATAAAAAATATTTTCCTTATTTTTTTTCAAAATGGAGAAAAAACATCAAAAAAATATTTTTTAAATAAGTTAAAAAAGATTAATCGTTAAAAAGTTGTAAATAAAAAGGGAAAAATGATATAATTAAATAAGTTAAAAAAGTTGCTAAAAAAACGAAAACTTTTTTTTGAAAAGTTAAAAAAGTTGGGTATATTATTGGTAACAGAAAGAAGAGAACCTAAAAAGAGGAATGTGAAAATGCAGAAACTAAATACGACAGATTATAAAGTAATGGAAAAAATAATGAAAAATTCCAAAATATCCAGAACAGATTTGGCAAAATATTTGGAACTGACACCTGCAGCAATTTCCAAAATAATAAAAAAGTTACTCTCCTATAATCTCATAATTGAAAAAAATACACTTTTTTCAACAGGTGGCCGTCCTAGAGTGACACTGGCAATTAACAAAAACTATAAAAAGATAATAGGTGTTAATTTGGGAGCGGGGTTCATAAACATTGTTGAAAGTAATCTGAACGGAGAAATAATAGGAATAACTGAAAGGAAATTTGCATTTAAGGGACAAGAAAAGGTTCTTGAGCTACTGGATGAGGAGCTGACAAAAGCCCTCAGTAAATATGATAAAGAGTCTATAATCGGAATAGGTCTTGCAACTCATGGAGTTGTTGACAGGAAAAAAGGTACAGTAATAGTTTCTCCTCACTTCAAGTGGAGAAAGCTGGAATTGAGAAAGGAACTTGAAAAAAAGTACAATCTTCCTGTAATAGTTGAAAATGATGTGAGATCGATGCTGATTGCCGAACATAATTATGGCCATGCCAAAGATATGAAAAACTTCATATTCCTGTATATTAAAAATGGAATAGGAGCTGCAATTTTCCTGAATGGAAAAATCTTTGAAGGAAGTAATTATGGAGCTGGAGAAATAGGACATTTCATAGTAAATGAACATTCGAATATACAGTGCCGTTGCGGAAAATACGGCTGCCTCGAAACTGAAAGTTCAGAACAGGTGCTAGTAAATAAAGTGATGTGGAAACTGGAAGAGGATGGGAAAAAGGAAGTGGATAAAAATCTGGGTATATCAACAGTTTACAGTAAAGCCAAGGACAAGGAAGAACCTTACTATTCCATTATTAAAGATGCAATATATAATACGGGAAAAGTAATGGGGAATGTACTTAATATGCTTGATGTCAATAACATTATAGTAGCTGGAGATATTACAGCAACAGGGGATCTCTTCGTAAGGAATTTTAAAAAGGGAATAGATACCATGCTTCTTGAAGAATTCAACAAAAAGATAAAGGTAAGTACAACAAAGCTTGATAATATGATAGGAGTTTACGGTGCTGTTTCACTTATAACAAGTAATTTATTTGAAGGGGAAAAATTGATTAAGATAAAGTAGTTAATAAAGCAGTTAATGATGTTTCAGGTAATTTATGATACTTTAGGGAACCTAGTTAGGTAATAAAAAAAATTATATAGAGGTGAAGAAATGAAAAAGATTTTATGGTTAATGTTAGCAATGGTAATGTTGCTATCATGCGGTGGAGAAAAGAAAGCTGATGGAGCAGCGGCAGGAGGAGACAAACCTGCAGAAGGTAAAAAAGTTAAAATTGGAGTTACTATCTACAAATATGATGATAACTTCATGGCAACATTGAGAAAAGATCTTGAAGCATTTGCTAAGGAAGATGCAAATATTGAATTAATCATGAACGATTCTCAAAACAGTCAGGCAACACAAAATGAACAAGTAGATGCACTTCTTTCAAAAGGTGTAAACGTATTAGCAATCAACTTAGTTGACCCAGCAGCAGGACAGACAATTATTGACAAAGCAAAAGCTGCAAATGTACCGGTAGTATTCTTTAACAAAGATCCAGGAACAGAAGCATTAAAAACTTATGACAAAGCTTACTATGTTGGAACAAAACCTGAAGAATCAGGAATAATCCAAGGACAATTAATTGAAAAAGTATGGAAAGCACATCCAGAATTAGACTTAAACAAAGACGGTGTTATTCAATACGTTATGCTTAAAGGGGAACCTGGACACCCTGATGCAGAAGCAAGAACAGCTTATTCAATAAAAGAATTGAATGACAAAGGTATTAAAACAGAAAAATTACAAGAAGATACAGGAATGTGGGATGCAGCTCAAGCTAAAGATAAAATGGATGCATGGCTTGCTGGACCTACTGGATCTAAAATAGAAGTTGTAATTTCAAACAATGACGGTATGGCATTAGGTGCTTTAGAAGCTTTAAAAGCTCACCAGAAAAAATTACCTGTATTTGGAGTAGATGCATTGCAGGAAGCTTTAACATTAATCGAATCAGGAGAATTAGCAGGAACAGTATTGAACGATGGAACAAACCAAGCAAAAGCAGTTCTAGAACTTTCAAGAAACTTAGCTAATGGAAAAGATCCTGTTGAAGGTACATCATGGAAATTAGAAGAAAAAGCAGTTAGAGTTCCTTATGTAGGTGTAGATAAAGAAAATTTGGCACAATTTAAAAAATAATTGAATAATTAATAGTTGAATTGTATACCGTAAATAAAAGACTTTATCGAATTTTATTTACGGTATCTTTATTTCGGAAGAGGTGAACAGATGGAAAATTCTCAAAATAGACATGAATATGTATTGGAAATGGAAGGAATCAGTAAGGAATTTCCTGGGGTAAAAGCACTTGATAATGTTACGTTGAAGATACGTCCCAACAGTGTTCATGCACTTATGGGAGAAAACGGTGCAGGAAAATCGACACTGATGAAATGTCTTTTCGGAATATATAAGAAAGATACAGGAGAAATATCCCTGGAAGGACAGAAAATAGAATTTAAAAATTCAAAGGATGCACTTGAAAGAGGAGTTTCAATGGTGCACCAGGAGTTAAACCAGGTTACACAGAGAAACGTAATGGATAACATATGGCTTGGAAGATATCCTAAAAAAGGTTTATTTATAGATGAAGATAAGATGTATAAAGATACGAAGGAAATATTTGCAAAACTGGATATAGATATAGATCCTAGAACGAAAGTAAGCAGACTTTCTGTTTCACAGATGCAAATGCTTGAAATTGCAAAAGCAGTTTCATATGACTCAAAAGTATTGATTTTGGATGAGCCTACTTCATCCCTGACAGAAAATGAAGTAAAACATCTTTTCAAGATAATAAGAAAACTTCAGGGAAATGGTATAGGAATAGTGTATATTTCACATAAAATGGAAGAAATAACAGAAATATGCGATGAAATTACAATACTTAGAGATGGAAAATGGGTTACTACAGAAAAAGTAAAAGATCTTACAACAGATCAGATAATAAACCTTATGGTGGGAAGGGATCTAACAAACAGATTCCCTGATAAAACAAATAAGCCGGGAGAAGTCATATTGGAAGTTGAACATCTGACGGCAAAAAGACCTAAGTCAATAGAAGATGTATCCTTTACATTGAGAAAAGGAGAAATATTAGGAATTGCAGGACTTGTAGGTTCAAAGAGAACTGATATAGTGGAAACGTTATTTGGAGTTATTGAGAAGAAATCAGGAACAGTAAAAATAGATGGTAAGGAAGTAAATATAAGAAATCCTAAGGAAGCTACTAAAAATGGATTAGCACTTATAACTGAAGAAAGACGTGCTACGGGAATTTATTCAATGCTGGATATAAAATTTAATTCAATTATTTCCAATACTAGAAATTATAAGGCGTTATTGGGACTTTTGGATAACAGTAAAATAGAAAAAGATACAAAATGGGTTATTGACAGCATGCACGTAAAGACTCCGTCGCAAAAGACACATATAGGAAGTCTTTCAGGAGGAAATCAGCAGAAGGTAATAATAGGAAGATGGCTGCTTACAGCACCTGAAATACTTCTTATGGATGAGCCTACGAGGGGAATAGACGTAGGTGCAAAATTTGAAATATACCAGTTAATGATAAATCTGGCCGAAAAAGAAAAGGGTATTATTATGATTTCTTCAGAAATGCCTGAACTGCTGGGAGTAACAGACAGAATACTAGTCATGAGTAATGGTAGAGTGGCAGGTATAGTAAATACCGCTGAAACTTCTCAGGAAGAAATATTAAAATTAACGGCTAAATATTTATAGGGAGGCAAAAATGGCAGAGAAAGTTGTAAAAGAAAATAAGAAATCTTTTGATTTGAAAAATCTGATATTAAATGGAGGAATTTATCTAGTACTTCTATTACTGTTAATTCTAATAGTAATGAAGGATCCTACATTTTTAAGCTTATTAAATATACAGAACATTCTGACACAGTCATCAGTAAGAATAATAATAGCTCTTGGAGTTGCAGGACTTATCGTAACTCAAGGGACAGATTTGTCAGTAGGAAGACAGGTTGGTATGGCGGCACTTATATCAGCAACATTACTTCAGGCTATGACAAATGTAAATAAAGTTTTTAAAGGGTTACCAACATTACCTATACCTTTAGTTCTGCTTCTTGTAATAGTTATTGGAGCCTTAATAGGTTTAATAACAGGACTTATAGTTGCAAAATTAAATGTTGTACCTTTTGTTGCAACAATGGGAACAATGGTAATAGTTTACGGAATAAACTCATTATATTTTGACTTTGTAGGAGCATCACCGGTAGCAGGATTTGACAGAAAATATTCGCAGGTGGCTCAGGGAGCATTATTCCAGATTGGCCAGCTTAGACTTTCTTATCTGATAATATATGCTGTAATTGCAATTGTGTTTATGTGGACATTGTGGAATAAAACAGTATTTGGTAAAAACCTGTTTGCTGTAGGAGGAAATCCTGAAGCAGCAAGAGTATCAGGAGTTAACGTTGCAAAAACAATACTTATCGTATATATGTTATCAGGAATAATGTATGCAATAGGAGGATTCCTTGAAGCGGCACGTATAGGATCTGCAACAAACAACCTTGGATTCATGTATGAAATGGATGCCATTGCGGCGTGTGTTGTTGGAGGAGTTTCATTCAGTGGAGGAGTAGGTAAGATTTCAGGAGTAGTTGCAGGAGTTATAATCTTCACACTGATTAACTATGGACTTACTTATATAGGAATAAGCCCTTACTGGCAGTATATTATAAAAGGTATCATCATAATAACAGCAGTTGCGATAGATGTACTGAAATATAGAAAAAATAAATAAAGATTCCATATCTAGTTTATATATTATTTAAAGAGGATAAAATTTCTTAATAAAAAGAATTTTATCCTTTTTATTATTAGTTTATTTTATAGTGAAAAAGATAACTTTTAATAAATAAAAAAAACTGAATTATTTGAAAATAAATAGTTTTTACATAGATAGTTACAGTTGTTTTTTTGAATTTTATTTGATATACTATATACAAACTAATATTAAATTAGGAGGAAAAAATGGGAAAACAAATATTGAAGGTCCGGTAAAATAAAAATAAATATAATAGACACAGTAAATTAGATAATAAAAATAAATATATAGATAAGGAGAAGAAATGACTAATAATTTGAAGAAACTCGAACGAGATTTAAGAGCATTGGCAAAAAGATGCAAGAATATCAGTTATACAAAAGAATTGCTTTTAAGCTTTTTAATGCTAGGATTGCTATCATTTTCAGAAGGATTGACATCGCCTGAAATAAAAAGTACTGAAAGCTCAATAAATCAGGCAAGAAAAGAATTGAATACTTCAATTAGTGACATGAAAACACTTTTCAGGGAGGCTAAAAGAGAAAATGATAAGCTTCTGAAGGGATCTAATCTGGAACTGATTCAACTGATGGAACAGGGAGATCAGGTTGTAAAATCACCTTGGAGTTCATGGCAATATGGAATGAACTATTTTTATAGTAACTGGAGAGGAACATATAATGGAAGAGGAGATAAAAAAAGCAGATATCCTTACGAAGGAATATTTACGAGAAGTGAAGATGCATTTGAAAAATATGTTTCTCCATTAAGTGATAAATATAAGGAATTAAATGTTGGTTCAAATCCTTATTCAGCTTCTTCAAACCAAAGAACAGGACTAAATAGTTCATATGGATTAACAAGCACGTTAAAGACTCAGGAACCGTTAGTAACGATAGAAATAAATGCTTCAATCAAACCAAAAAGTATACAGAAAAATCCAATAACATTAAGCGTACCGAGAATATCGGCTCCAGCTTTGCCACCTGTAAGCATAAGTCAGGCAGTACCACCAAGCTTAAGTTTACCTGAACCAAAAGCTCCTAGTAAAGAAATAAGCATAGTAAAACCAAATGCAAATCCTTTTACTGGCTTTTTCTTTAACTCTAATCATAGTTCAATAGGAGTAGGAAGTACAA